>Ga0233438_10000032_pt1 | contig 182018 bp, 161 predicted proteins | sample SI_123_September_FD_182720 | JGI IMG/M metagenome (GOLD analysis project Ga0233438, IMG submission 182720) | Seawater microbial communities from Saanich Inlet, British Columbia, Canada - SI_123_September2016_10_MG | ecosystem: Environmental > Aquatic > Marine > Inlet | place: Canada: British... | reverse complement strand
AATATTAGTAGTTGGGATGTAAGTAATGTTACAAGGGCAAATAACCTTTTAAATGGTGCTTCAAGATTTAACCAACCTCTGGGTGGATGGGATGTAACATCAATCACTAATATGAATAATATGTTTGAAGCGGCTTCTTTATTTGATCAAGACCTCAATTGTTGGTGCGTGGTACACAACCCCAGTAGATCATCTTTTAGTAATAGTTCACCTATAAATTCAAAACCACTTTTTTTACCAAGATGGGCCGAACCTTGTGACCCATCAATCAGTTTTTCCACTTCGGTGATTAGCCAAGATGATAGCCCAATATCTCCCACTATTATTAGCTCAGGTGGAACTTTTACTGCTTCAATCACTGGAGGAATTGTTCATAGAGTAAACCAATGGGGTTCTGGCAGAGCAGATTTTTTAGATATTAATGCAACTACTGGCGAAATTAATCCAACGACCTCTCTTTCTGGAGTATATGATATAACCTACTCTACTGGAGCCTGTAAAAGTTTTACAACATCAATTACTATTCGCTCGATAAATAATCCATTGAATCAACTAAGCTACACTTCTAGTTCAGTTTGTAAAAGTACTGGTGGGACACTTACCCCGACAATAATACCATCAAATTCTCATGCTACAGTTCCTAGAATATACATTGATCCAGGTAATCCAATAAGTTATCCCAATATAGGGAATGCTCCGAATGGTGAGACCATCTTCAATTTAACTAACGACTCAGGCTTTACTCATTGGGAAGACGGAGTTGTTGCTGATGTTTCGGGGAACCATCCAAATTATATGATAATATCTGATAATAATGGAGTAGTTCACAAACCCGGATATTCATGGGAATTACTTCCCGGGGCCACTGAAAATAATTTTATTACAGATCAGGGTGGTGATAGGAATTATTTTCCACATGAATCATCCTCTGTTTCTATGTGGGTAAAGGAATCCAATTGGTCAAATACCACATTTTTGTTTGACTATACTAATGGAGGTGATACAGATGGAAAAATGTGGCTTTCCACTACTAATCCCTCAGGCGAGCTTCGCTGGCGTATTAAAACTGGAGCAGCACAAAAAATAACCTCTACCGCCACTGATATTGAGACAAGTGCAGTTCGTGCATACGGTGTTTTTGCAGAAGATATGGACGGGGATGGGGATATGGATATCCTATCCGCTTCTAATGCTGACAACACCATTGCTTGGTATGAGAATAACGGAGCTGCAGACCCTACTTGGACCGCTACTGATATAGCAACTGATGCAGCTGGTGCAAACTCTGTCTTTGCAGCAGATATGGACAGAGATGGGGATATGGATATCGTATCGTCTTCTGCTAATGACAACACTATCGCTTGGTATGAGAATGACGGTAATGCAAACCCAACATGGGCGGCGGCTGATATAGCAACAAGTGCAAATAGTGCAAGATCTGTCTTTGTAGCAGATATGGACGGGGATGGGGATATGGATATCCTATCCGCTTCTAATGCTGACAACACCATTGCTTGGTATGAGAATAACGGGGATGCAAACCCTACATGGACCGCTACTGATATAGCAACAAGTGCAGCTGGTGCACTTTCTGTCTATGCTGCAGATATGGATGGGGATGGGGATATGGATATCGTATCGGCTGGTTTTAGTGACAACACCATTGCTTGGTATGAGAATAATGGGGCTGCAGATCCTACTTGGGCGGCTGCTGATATAGCAACTGATGCAGCTGGTGCAAGCGGTGTCTATGCAGCAGATATGGACGGGGATGGAGATATGGATATTGTATCCGCTTCTTCTAGTGACAACACCATTGCTTGGTATGAGAATAATGGAGCTGCAGACCCTACTTGGACTGCTGCTGATATAGTAACTAATGCAGGTTTTGCAAGAGATGTCCATGTAGCAGATATGGATGGAGATGGGGATATGGATATCGTATCGGCTGATTTTGGTGATAACACCATTGCTTGGTATGAAAATGATGGAAATGCAAACCCTACTTGGACAGCTGCTAATATATCAACAAGTGCAAATGCTCCACATTCTGTATTTGTAGCAGATATAGACGGAGATGGGGATATGGATATCGTATCGGCTGATTCTGGTGATAACACCATTGCTTGGTATGAGAGTGTTATTTCCTATGGTCAGGAAGACAATCTAAATTCGATGACTAATAATAACTGGCATCACCTAGTCATGACAAGAGATGAATCGGGAAACCCCGCAGGGGGAGGGATTGTTAAATTATATATTGATGGAGTTTTAACTTCTGTTGATTATGGAACTCCAACTGGAGCGCTAGCCACTCCAGGTGATGTGATTTTTGGCAGAAATCAAACAAATCAAGGTGGTGTAAATGATTTTGGAAGATTTGCAGGAGAATTTGGTCCAATTCGAATTTTTGCACATGAGTTAACACAATCTGAAGTTGAATATGAATATGATATGTTTGCTCTAAGGTATAAACCTGATTCTTATTCAGCTACCCCTGGCGGACTTTCAATTAATGCAACCACTGGTATAATCGATGTTTCAAATTCTAGTGGCGGAGAATATCAAGTTACCGCCTCTTGGACAGAACCTACAAGTGGAAAAGTTCATACAGCTACTTATTCAATCACTATTAAAGATCCTGATGCTAGTTTCAGCTATTCTAGTAATAGTTTTTGTCAAGGAGATATTGGATTTGTAGATCCCACTATCACTGATGCTGGAGGCTCATTTACCGCCTCACCCTCAGGCTTAACAATTGATTCAACCTCTGGAAGGATAACACCTGATACTTCTACACCTGGGAATTATACTATAGAATATTCTTTGCATTGCTCAGCAACTTCAAGTCTACCAATGGAAATAAGACCACAAGATGTTCCTACAATTTCATACACAAGTTCAGGTAGTTGTAAGAATGTTGATCCATCTATTTCTTTAACCCCCACATTGAGTATTCCAGGAGGAAGTTTTACTTCTTCACCTCCAGGACTTAATATAAATTCAGCCACTGGTGTGATAATACCAAATTTATCCCAAACAGGGTCCTATACAATTGATTATACAACTAATGGAGTATGCCCAGGAGAAGCAAGTGTTTTATTTGTGATTTACCCCATATTAAACAGTAATTTTAATTTCGCTGAAAATTCATATAGTAAGTCTTACACAGGAATAGTTACCCCTACAATTAATACAATTGGTGGTACATTTAGTTCTAGTCCGGCAGGATTAGATATAAATTCATCAAATGGAGCAATAAATCCTAGTTTATCAAATATTGGAACTTATACTATAGTCTACAATAATGGTTTATGTTCATCCGCTAGCGCAACATTAACAGTAAATAAAATAGTTCCAACAATTTTCTCTGAGATTGTAACTAAAACCTACGGAGACCCAGATTTCAGCCTTTCTGCAACTTCCAGTAGTACAGGGACATTCTCATACATAGTTATGGACACTGGTGTTGCAAGTAATACTGGAACTAACTCCATAACAATTACTGGAGTTGGAACTACTACAATTATAATAAATCAAACTACTGATGCTAATTTCTCAACAGGCAGTAAAACAATTACACTTTATGTTAGAAAAGCTGACCCTACAATTATTATTTCAAATGTAGTAACTAAAACATATGGCGATCCAGACTTTAATCTTACTGCAACCTCTAGTAGCATGGGACTTTTCTCTTTTAATGCATTAGATTCAGCAGTGGCCTCAATTTCAAGTAATACAGTAAACATAACTGGAGCAGGCACAAGTACAATAATAGTAAGTCAAGCATCAGATGGATTGTATAATCCAGGTTCAACTTCCTTAACATTAATTGTCTATAAAGCTGATCCAATCATTCATTTTCCAGATATAACAAAAACATATGGTGATCCAGATTTTACAATAACTGCGACATCAAATAGCACAGGAGACTTCGGATATTCAATAGATGATTTAAGAATTGCTTCACCAGTTTCTTCGATTGGTAACTCAACATCAACAATAAATTCAATTTCATCTAGAGGAAGTTCATCTAGATCATCAATTTCAAGTTTATTTATTTCAATTTCGAAGGCAGGATCAACCTCTATTACAGCCATTCAAGCTGAGGATAGTAATTATAAATCAGCAACAGCTACTGCAACCCTTACCATAATTAAAAAGGATTTAGATAGCTCAGTTTGGTATCCAACATCAACAACAACAAGGACCTTTGGAATACCTCCTTTTGAAATTGTATTGCCAAATGTAGATTTAAAGTATAATGGGGTGTTTAATTTCAGATCATCTGACCCAAGTATTGCAAGTGTTTCATCCAGAACAGTTACAATTAATAGTATTGGAACAGTAACCTTATTTGCTGATTTGTCTGCAGATGAAAACTATAATGCAAAAACCGTTACAGTAACCTTGGTTGTTAGTAAGGCTAATCAATCCATTATTGTAGAACCATTTGACCTTGTAAAACCCTTAAAAGATTTTTCATCATTTACTGTTTCTGCATCATCAACCTCTGGTGCTCCAGTTATTATTTCTTTAGCCCCTGGATCTGCTGCTAGTCTCTCTGGGACAGTTGGAAATTATACTCTAAACAATATTAATCTCACTGGAATTGTAACCATAACGTTTACAACTGATGCAAGTGCACATCCAAATTATAATTCAGCTACCGTCACTTTGGTTATTGACGTGATTAAGACGAATCAAAATATTACTCTAAGCCCTGAACCCAAAGAATTCCTCTACTATGAAGAAAATTTAACATACACAATAAATGCATTTAGTGACTCTTCACTAAACGTTGATTATCGGATAACCTCTGGAACTAACGCTATTTTAAATGGCGATACTTTAGAAATTCTTGGTATTGGTGAGTTGAAAATTGAGATCAGTCAACCTGGGAATAGTTCATTTAACCCTGCTGTAAGTAGAAGTTTTATAATAAAAGTTCTTCAAGGGATGACTATTTTATCAAACTTTAATATTCCAGATAAATTAATCATTGATGATGATTTTGTGATAACACCTCCTAATTCAAATAGACCTGGAATAATAAAATACATTAGTAGTAATCCAAATATTGCTGAAATATTTGGTGATCAGATTATAATTAAAGGAATAGGTTCTTGTACCATTTCAGCTATTCAAATTGCGACACCAGATTATAGGTCTGCTTCGATAAGTACAATTTTTACTGTTAATGATACTGATTGTGATTCAGATGGGATAGGAGATACAATAGATGAAGATGATGATAATGATGGGGTTCTAGACACTCAAGAAATACTTAACGGGACAGATCCATGTGTTTTTGATACGGATAATGATTTATTGGGAGATGGTGAAGAGAATCAAATTGGAAGTGATCCGAATGATAGAGATACCGATAAAGATGGAATTATAGACGGGCTGGATGATTTCCCACTGGACCCTAATGAATCTGTTGATACTGATGGTGACGGGATAGGCGATAATTCAGATGATGATGTTAATGGTGATGGATTTTCTGATCAGCAAATTTTCGTATCAGGGCTTGTAACTCCTGGTGTTAGGGGTAATGAAGCTACCTGGAAAGTAATGAATATTCAAAACTACCCAAAATCAAAAGTATCGATTTATGACAGAAATGGTCTTCAGGTCTACAAGAAGATTAATTACCAAAATGATTGGGCAGGAAATTTCCAGCAAACCGGAGATTTGCTTCCAGCAGGATCTTACTACTATATAATTGAAATTAGGGAAAATAATAAGGTTTTCCGGGGTTGGCTTTATTTGACCTATTAATCTTTTCTGTTTTAAATTGGTTTTATAATTTACTGAGTCATTTATCTAAAAAATTTTTTTTGAGATAAAATTGTAATTTTAAATATAATTTCATGATAATTTAGATGAAAAAAGATCCAATAAATGTTTTTGGAGATTGGGCTTTGTCGGGTCGAGACGTCCGGATGGCTCAGGGTCATGCTGATTCTGTCAATGCTATGCTTGACCAGGTTATCAAAACTCAAAAAGAATTTAGTTTTATAGATGTTGGTTGTGGAAATGGTTGGGTGGTTCGAAAAATGGTCAATCATCTAGAATGCAAATACGCCGCTGGAGTCGATGGCTCAGAACACATGATTGCCAAGGCCCAGTCTATCGAGGAGAAGGGGAATTATTTTTGTGAGGACATCAGGCACTGGATGCCTGAAATGACTTTTGATGTCATTCATTCCATGGAGGTTTTTTATTATGTAGAACAGCCCGATGCTTTGATCCAAAATATTTTTGATTTTTGGCTCAAACCCGGGGGGAAACTCATTATGGGTATTGATTTCTACTACGAAAACAAATCCAGTCATACTTGGCAGGAGGATTGTGGGGTGAGTATTATGCAATTATTTCCAAAAGATACTTGGATCGAATATTTTAAATCGGCGGGTTTTAAAAATGTCACCTCCCGTCATTTGGGAGTAAAAGAAGACTGGGAAGGGACTTTGGTCGTGATGGGAGAAAAATAAGTCACAGGTCATGACTTGAGTTTCTTTCATTCCAGGAAGCAGGGAATAGGACTCTTCAAAAAAACTAATGCAGTAATGCAGGCGGGGTAATACGGCCTTTTTAAGACTATTTTTTTGAGGAAAAAATGGCATCCATTTTCTCACGCTCTTCTTTGGCCAATTCAGGATCAACAAGAATTCTTCCGCTGTGTTCGTCCGTGATGATTTTTTGACGAGAAGCGATCTCCATCTGAATCTGAGGAGGAATGGTAAAGTAAGATCCGCCGGAAGCGCCTCTTTCGATGGCGACTATGGCCAGCCCGTTTTTAACATTCTTTCTTATTTTCTGATAGGCTTCAAAAAGATGTGATTCTATTTTGCCTTGGAACTCTGTGGCTTTTTTGGCCAGTAGGTTTTCTTCTTTTTCAGTTTCCTCAAGGATTTCGTCTAGTTCTCCTTTTTTGGCTTTTAAATGTTTTTTGCGCTCGTTTAATTTTTCATCCAACTGACCAATGGCTTCGAGTTTAAGCTCTTTTTTGGCAGCAAATTCTTTGATGCGTTTTTCAGCCAATTGAATTTCGAGTTCTTGATACTCTTGTTCTTTTACAATGGAGTTGTATTCCCTATTGTTTCGGACATTCTTTAGGTTTTCTTCGTATTTTTTGAATTCCTCTTTGGCAACTTCGATATTGTTTTTTTGTTCTTTGGTCTGAAAGTCAAAATCACTAACTTCTTGGTTGAAATTCTCTAATCTTTTCTCCAAGCCTGCGATCTCGTTTTCAAGATCTTCAACTTCAAGAGGTAACTCCCCTCTCACATTTCGAATTTCGTCTACACGAGAATCAATAAGTTGCAGATCGAAAAGGGCTCTTAGTTTGTCTTCTACGGTTACCTCATTCTTTTTTGCCATTGGAAAAATACTTTACAGGATTGGTTAACGATTTAGATAAAGCGATGGCAAAATTAGGCAATTTTTCGATAAGATGGTCGTGTATCAATTTTTTTGTGAAACGTTCTGTTTCGTAATGTCCACCATCGATCAAAAGTATTTGCTTTTCTGCTTGAAAAAAATCGTGATATTTGAGATCAGCAGTAAGCAGTGCATCGGCTTTTATTTGTTTTGCTTTGGGGATGGCAAAACTTCCCGATCCCCCCAGAACAGCTACTTTTTTTATTTTTCGATTGAGGAATCCCGAGTGCCTAAGAAAGTTTGTTTTCAGTTTTTGCCCTACCCATTTCAAAAAATCTTCCTCTGTCATTTCTTTTTTTAATATTCCTACACTGCCCATACCAATTTCCGAATTTTGATTCTCTAAGGTGTGAAGCTCGAATGCAGCCGTTTCATAGGGGTGATTTTCAAAAAGGGTTTGCATTATTTTTCCTTCCAAATGTTTTTGGAAAATCAAGTTGAGTTGAACTTCCTCAACTTCCTCCCGTATCATGGGTTTTCCCAAATAGGGTTGTGCATTTTCATTCCCTCTAAATGATCCTGTCCCAGGTGTTACAAAACTGCATTGATCGTAATTGCCTAAAGCTCCTGCACCCACCTTATAGAGCTGCTCCAAGAGGGCAGTTGCATTTTCTTTGGGGGCATAGGTCGTCAATTGTTTTAAAGTATTCTCTTGTGGAACGAGCACCTCAATATCGCTTAATCCCAATGCATCGGCCAAAGTGTAACTAACACCTTTCTTCAGGTTGTCCAAGGCGGTATGAAGGGCGTAAACGGCAATATCGTTTTTAATCGCTTTTGCTAGCACACGCTCTACATAGCTTTTTCCTGTGATTTTTTTTAAGCCCGAAAAAATAATGGGATGAAAACATACTATAAAATTGAATTTTTTGGCCACTGCCTCATCGACTACATTTTCCAATACGTCATGGGTGATCAGTATTCCTGTACATTCAGTTTCTGCCTTTCCAATGAGTAAGCCTACATTATCAAAATCTTCTGCATAGGCCTTTGGCGCCCATTGTTCCAGTATGGATATGATTTCCTGAATCTTCATCTTGATGCTATTCATTGCAAATATAATATTATCTTTCTGGGACAGGACATTCATCTTTTTTACAATTACAGTTAGGTTTTACTAAATTTGACAGAGTTATCAATCAATTGAAAAAAGCACGCTTACTTCTTTTTCCACTCGGAATTCTCTACGGTTGTATTATGGCCATAAGGAACAAGCTTTTTGATTGGGGGATATTGAGCTGTGAAAATACTTCCATAAAGTCGATTGGAGTGGGAAACTTGGCCATGGGGGGGACTGGAAAATCGGTAGTGGTGATGTATCTTATCAAAACACTGAAAGATTTTCGAATCGCTACATTGAGTAGAGGTTATGGAAGAGAAACCAAGGGTTTGGTCATCGCCGAGCCAAAGGACAATCCCGCTACTTTGGGAGATGAACCTTATCAATTTTACAATCGATATCCCGAAACGGTTGTTGCTGTCTCTGAAAAAAGAACCCTCGGGATGAAAGCTTTGGCAAAAATGCCGAATCCACCTCATTTTGTAATCCTCGATGATGTGATGCAACATCGGTGGGTACGCCCTCAAATGATGATCATGACCTCTTCGTTTCAACGGCCCTATTTCAAAGATTTTGTTTTTCCTGCTGGAGATTTAAGAGAATTCAGATCGGGAGTCAAACGGGTCGATGTTTTGTTGGTTACCAGAACACCTGAGGATTTGTCTCCAGCACAAAAAGAAGTATTTTTAAAAAATGTCAACATTAATGTCCCCGTTTTTTTCACCAAAATTCGATATTCAGATTATCTAACACAAAACGAAAAAACACTCGATTCGACCGTTTTGAATGGCAAAGATTTTATACTGGTAACAGGAATTGCGGACACCCATCATTTGGTTGAACATTTAGAAAAACAATACGGATATTTTGATCATCTTAAGTTTCAAGATCATCATACTTATTCGCATGCTGATGCGGAGCGGATTAATGATCGTGCTAGAGGAAAAATAATTGTAACGACCGAAAAGGATTATGCGAAACTCGAAAAAGCCCTAGACAACAACAGCTTGTATTGTCTTAGGATTGAACTTGGATTTGTATTTAAAGAAGAGCAGTATCTTTTTGAAAAGATGATCAAAGGACTCTAGTGCACGTGTTTGTGTGCCTTGTAGGATGAACGAACCAAAGGGCCACTTTCTACATGTCTAAAACCTAAATCTTTAGCAACGGCTTCGAATTTCTCAAAGGTCTCGGGTGTAATAAAAGATTTTACTGGTAAATGTTTTTTGCTGGGTTGAAGATATTGACCAATGGTAACTACTTCTACTGATGCATTTCTCAGATCATGCAAGGTCTCATAAACTTCTTCTTCCTTTTCTCCAAGACCCAACATAATGCCAGATTTGGTGCGATTGACCCCCATTTGTTTGAGGTATTGCAAGACTTCTAAACTCTGGTCGTATTTTGCTTGAACCCTGACCTCTCTGGTCAATCTTCTAACGGTTTCGAGATTGTGAGAAACTACTTCGGGAGCAGCTTCAATAATTCGATCAATATTGGTTTTGTTTCCTTGAAAATCAGGAATTAAGGTTTCTAAAGTGGTGGTAGGATTCAATCGACGAACGGCTTTGATGGTTTCGTTCCAGATGATGGATCCCATATCTTTGAGGTCATCCCGATCAACAGACGTTATTACCGCATGTTTGATTTTCATAATCTTGATGGACTGGGCTACCTTTTCAGGTTCTTCCCAATCCACATTTCCAGGTCTTCCCGTTTTGACCCCACAAAATCCACAGGAACGGGTGCAGATATTTCCCAAAATCATAAAAGTAGCAGTGCCCTCTGCCCAGCATTCTCCCATATTGGGACAACTTCCTGAAGTACAGATGGTGTTGAGTTTATATTGATCTACAAGCCCTCTAAGTTCGGTGTATTTTTTTCCTGTAGGGAGTTTTACTCTGATCCATTTTGGTTTGCCAACGCCCTTATTTTCTCTCTCTGCTATTTCCAAAACTTTTTTTTCAAAGATACAAACTAAATTTTAGAGACTCAAAAGGTAAACCCCGGTAAAGCCAGTCAAGAAAATGATCCCCAAGAGGCTGAGAATTTTAATTTTTTGAGAGGGACGATCTTCGATGGGCATATGCTTACTGGTAATCAAACGATAGTTTAGGATGGCATAAAACGGAGCTGTGATGAATGATAAAACAGTTGCGATTTGAACCAAAAGACCCATTTCGGAAAGTAAAAAAAGAAAGATCAAGCAAGTGCCTAGGGCCAGAATGCTGATCCAAAGCATATAAAAATCTTTGCCTTTTTGTTGAAAGAGTAATTGGATGGTTTTGGACATTGCCCTGGGAGAAGCATCAAGAGTAGTAATGGTGGTGCTGATCATGGTGGTCAAGGCAGCAATGGCAATTACACCGTACCAAGCTTCCCCCAAGTTTGAGGTATAAAGTTCGATCAATTGCCCTGCAAATTCATTTCCTTTATTGGAGAACTCGAGCTCAGAGCCAAACATGACCAGTGCTCCCAATCCTACAAAACAAATACCCAAAACGACCGTTGTCAGGTAACCAACATTAAAATCAAAAAGCCCTTCTTTGAGGGACAATTTGTTTTTCAGATCATTCTTTTTTTCTAAAACCCATATGGAATGCCAAATGGAAATGTCCATGGGTGCAGGCATCCAGCCCATGAACGCAATGACAAACAATAAGCTGGCTCCCTCAGGAAAAACTTGCGTAAGTTCAAGGGAAGCATTGCCTTTTGTGGAGGCAATCATTACGGCTAGTATGCTGCTTATGGTGAGAATCAGTACAATTGCTTTGATAATTTTATCCAAAAGTTGGTAGCGACCGATTAACAATATACTATAACAGATCGCAGTTACTCCTATACTCCAGTATATGATGTCTGCTTCAATGTCAAAGAGATTGGAAGCCAATCCTGCCGTCACAATGGTTACAGCAGTTTGGATGGTAAACATGGTGGCGATATTGAGAAAAAAGTAGATCCACAGATAGCTTTTTCCTAGTTTATAATAACCATCAAGTAAACTTTCTCCAGTGGCCAAAGCATAACGAGGTCCAAATTGAAAAAAGGGATATTTGAAAAGGTTGACCAAGAGTAGTGCCCACAACAACCCCCAACCGAAATCAGCACCAGCACGGGTAGATTGTACCAAGTGAGATACCCCTATGGCTGCTCCTGCAAAAAGCAAGCCCGGACCTAATTTTTTTAGCCTAGTCAGCATCTTCTTTTATTTTTTGATTTAGTAAATTTTTGGCCCTTAAGAGTTTTACTTTTACAGTATTGATGGGTTGATCCATCTTTTTACTGATTTCCTTATAAGAAAGTCCGTCAAAGAATCGAAGTTGTAAAATCTTTCGATAATCTTGTTTGAGTGATCTAATCTTATTGAGCAAAGATTCTAGATTTTCGTTAGTGATTAAAATATCTTCGGGGGAGGGTTGATCTTCTCTAGTAAACGCTTGAAGATCTGATGAGTAGGAAAGTGTTTGGAGACTTATTTTACTATTTTCTTTTCGCAACAAATCATTGTAAATGTTTTTAGAAATGGTCAGGAGCCAAGTTTTGAATTCGAATTGATCGTTGAAAGTAGAGATTTTATCAAAGGCTCGGGCGAAGGTAATTATCGAAATTTCTTCCGCCAAATCCTTATTTCCAGTTTTTTTCAGTTGAAAATTGTAGAGATAACTCCAATGATAATTGAAAAGTTCATTGAACGCTTTTTGGTCTTGCTCTTGAGCTTTTTCGATAACAAGTTTAACATTCTTCATGGGAAGACTGAAGAATCAGGGTTAATTATGCTGGGGATTTGTTCGGCAATCTTGTTCCGAAGGCAATTTTCCGCAATAGCTGCAAGCTTCATTCTCTTTATTGAGAAAAGGGCTTTGACTGGCACAAGTACCCGAAAATTCCCCTCCTTTTTTTGCCCAAATTTTGATTGCAATTCCAGCAAAAGCAAGAGCTAAAAGGACGAAAGTGATAAGAAACAATTTCATATAGGATGTAAAATTAGCAAAAATAATCATCTTCGGGATAGCAGAACCCGACTTAATAACTTGTAGGAATTTACGCACATTTAATCATCACCGTATTTTACCAATTATTACTTTAAACTGACCAAAATAATTAAAAAACGTCCACTTATGACACGGTTCCTATGAGTCGGCTCAATTTGAGGAAATTCGAATAGAAATCATTTGGCACCCAAATCATACCATCGGTTAAGTTGGTTTAGCCTAAACTAAATTTATCATGAAAACACAAACACTTCTGGAACATCCGGATAAATTTACCTCATCTGAATTTACTGTTCTGAAATCCATGGCGCTAGGTCTAAGTTGCGATGAAATTAGAAAACTCCTAGATTTAAAAAGTGACAAATACGATTCCGTATGTCGGGGTCTGTTTGAAAAACTCGGAGCATCTAATCACTACACTGCTGTAAAAAATGCATATCAAAAAAAATATCTCGATCACAAGGAACATTCCTTGGAGGATATAAAATCATTTTCATTAGAGTTCGCCTATAAAAATGTTGAAAGGTTGAAAACTAATTATCAAGATCCCAAACATTTGCTTTGGGTATTCTATGATCTTCTTTTGGATTTCCATTTTCAAATTGAAAAAGAGCAATCATAAAAAATCCCACCGAAGCGGGATTTAAGATTTCATCTACGGCATTTAGCCTTATTGTGATAAGATTGAAACCCAAAGTTAAATAAACCCTGAAAATATGTCAAATTTACTAGGACTTTCTTTAGATGTTGGAGCCATAGGTTGGACCCTAATTTACAATGATTCTAAAAGGGTTAAAGATATGGGAACCTACGTTTTTCCTGTCGGTTCTGAGAATTATGGATCAGGATATAGGGAGGTTTCCAAAAATTCATTGCGGACTCAATACCGTTCCAAACGAATGGGATATAGTCGCAAAAGTAGACGTAAGAAATTTCTGATAAAACTTCTGGTTGCTCACGGAATGAGTCCCTTAAAAAAGTCTCATATCCAAAAAGAGGCTTTCAAAACTTGTTTTCAAAGAAAAGAGTTTATTGATTGGATGAAATTGAACCCCTATCACTTGAGGGCCAAAGCTGTCGATGAAGAAATTAGCCTGCATGAGTTGGGTCGGATTTATTATCACATACTAAAGAGAAGAGGATTTCCTTTTGGAAAGAGAAATACTAATTCTAAAACCAATACTTTGTTTACGGGAATCCCTCAATTTAATCGGCTTGGGATTTAAGATTTAGAAAGAAAAATGGGTGAAGAAACTTTGGGTCAATACTTCAATTCACTTTTGCCTCCCGAAAATGTTTCGTACAAAAAGGAGAGAGAGAGAATCAGAAATAGATTTGTCAATAGGGAAATGTATATCGAAGAGGCTCACATCATTTGGAACAAACAAACTACTTTTCATAGCGAGTTGAATGAAGAATTAAGAAATGAATTAATTGGTAATCCTGAGGTGAACTCTGTTACCAAAGGTGCTGTTTTTTTTCAAAAGCCGCTTCGCTCTCAAAAACACAAGGTTGGTAAATGTACATTCGAACCCAATAAATCCCGATGCGCTATTTCCAACCTTGTGTATCAAGATTTATTGGCTTACAAATGGATTAATACCATCAAAAAAGACGGAGGTTGCCTGTCCTATGAAGAAAGTGAAAAAATTTATCGTTTTTTCATGGCCAACAGCCGATTCAAGTTCAGGGAAATTAAGCAGTTACTTGATGCAAGAAATTCACAGTTCAACAAAAAAAACAATGATGTCATTTATGGCTCTAGGCTAAACAGTAGACTTTCTGACGAAGATATTTTTGGTATGGACTGGTTCGATCTGCCTTTTTCCAAACGTAAAGACATTTGGCACGCATTGTACTTTTTTAGCAACAGTGATCGGTTGCAAACCCATGCACAACAAAAATGGGGTTTAGGAAACGTCGCTGCAGAGAAAATTGCAAAGGTGGAGGTGGATAAAAGATATGCCCCAATCAGTGAAAAAGCAGCCAAAAACATTCTTTATTTTCTCCAAAGAGGAGTGAGTTATCAACTTTCAGTTGTCCTAGGAGGTGTTAAAAACAGCTTGAGTAGTGTTTGGGATAACATCGAAGAGACCGACATTCAATTCATTATTAATAAAGTTGTTAGCCTCTACAGACAAAATGTGAGAAATGGTTTTCTTCCCAAACTCAAAGAATTTCTACTTGATGAAATGCAGTTTTCAGATTTTCAAATCAAGAAACTGTATGGCTTACAAGTTCAGAACTCTGATTTCACAATTCATAAAAAATTTCCTTTTGGAGCAAAAGAGGATAAAGAAATCAACGATTTTAAAAATCCACTTTTAAAGAACACCCTTTTTCAAGCCCGAAAAATCATCAATTCGGTTATCGATAAATATGGGGTCATTGATGAAATTAAGGTGGAACTTAACACCAATCTTAAAACCAATAAATTTCAACGGTTTATCTATCGCTTGGACAAAAAAAGGGTAGCAAAAAATCGAAGCCGTTATTTCAGTAGAATTGGATCATTGTCTGAGAATCTCACGGAACTCAACCTATTAAAAATGGAGTTGTGGGAGGAGTGTAGTGGAATTTGCCCATACAGCGGCGAACCCATACCGATGGATACCTTATTTACGGACAATATCAAGGTGGTGTACATTCATCCTTGGTCAAAGTCACTCAATGACAATTCTCTAAACAAAACACTGTGTTACAGTTACTTTGCTGAAAAATTGGATGAAAAATCACCCCATGATTTTTTTAGTGATGATCCCGAACAATGGGAAAAGGTAGTTGATCGAGCGGCAGATTTATTTTCAATAGTATCAATTATCCCACCAACCAGAAAAAATTCAGAAAGTTTGTCAAAAGATACTACCGAAGAAATTACATCAAGAATCAATTGGATGATCCCAATTTTGTATGCCGGGAAGTCGCATGTCTTTTGAGTAAGGTCTGTGTTAAGGTATCCATAGCAGCAGATTACACTACCGACCATCTGATTCATGCTTTTTCTTTAGATAAAATCATCGATTCCTCCAATGAGAAATTTAGGTATAAAGATCATAGAAATTACGGTCTCAAATCATATATAGTGGCCATAAGAGATTACGATTATCTGATCGAATTGTCGAGTAGAAATAAATATTCCTCTCGAAAAAAAACTCCTCTTTTCCCTATTCCACACGATGATTTTAGAAATGAAGTGAATTATTTTCTTAATTCCATGTTATTAGCCCATAAGAAACAGGATCGTTTTTATACCACCAAAAAAGTAAATTATAAATCTGGTGATATAACTATCAGCAACAGAGGTTTTGCCCCGAGAGGTTCTTTACATAAGGAATCCATTTACGGCAAACGAACACCGCCCAATCTCAAAACGGCCTATCATATTAGAAAGCCATTGGAGAGTATTAGAACGATGGGACAAGTGGAAAAAATAGTTGACTTGAATGTGAAGAATGCCGTTCTTAAGGTTCTAAGAAATGCTAATCTTTCCGATGCTTATACTTTTTCACCTCAACAAGTTTTTTTTAAGAATTATGTCAATGGTTCCAAAAAGACCAAGGTATTCCTTCCCAACAAAAATGGTGATCCAGTTCCTGTAAAAAAGGTGAGAATTCGGGAGGCACTTAACTCAGCCATAAAACTCAAAAACGATATCGATCAATATGTAAATTTGAGAAAAAACCATCATGTCTTGATCTACAGAGATGAGAACCAAGATTTTAAAGAGGAGGTAGTAAGTTTTTGGGAGGCCATCAAAAGAAAGAAATCTGGTGCTCCGCTTTATCAATTGCCCAGTGAAGACTGCGAAATGGTCACTGCCCTTCATATCAATGATATGTTTTTAATGGGTGTTCATGATTTGAAGGAACCGGTTGAAGATCTGACCAAAGATATTTTAATGAAGCATTTGTATAGAATTCAAAAATTGTCAAGTAACTTTTATGAATTTCGCCATGCATATAACAATCAGTTGGATGCAACGGATTATCCCAACTACATTAGAATCAATAATTTTGGTTCTAAAAAAACTGGGTGGTCAACATATCAACCTCTCAAGGTTGAAATAAGTCCTATTGGAGATTTAACAATCGCCAAAGAAAAACATTTATCTAATACCCAAAAATTAATTTTATGAAGTGATCCCCCATAGCTTAAAGAATAGAGAATTAGGCAATGCCCTATTTCTCCAACAACATTACAATTTCATTAAATAAATATAGTGTTGTGGTTTGATTGAATTTTTAAAGTTAGGGGGCACTCATAAATTATAACAGTAAGCGATTTTCCCACAAAATTTTAAAGAAATAATAGCCGAACAGGACAGTTATTGAAAACTTTAGGAATACTCCAGTTAAAAAACCAATCAATGAGCCAGTGGCGGCTTTGACAGCGGTGCGTTTGTCATCGGGGTCATGAATCAGTTCTCCCACCAATGCACCCAAGAAAGTTCCCAAGAAAATCCCTAATGGCCCCAAAAATATTAATCCAGCTATCAATCCCACAGTAGCCCCAATAATACCTGATTTTGTTCCCCCAAATTTTTTGGCCCCAATAATCGGTATAAAGTAATCCAAAATAAAAACTCCAATGGAAATTGAAAGTGTAATGGCTAAAAAAGTAAAATCTGTTGACACAAAAGAAGTCTGATATAAAATTAATAAAGCCACCCAAGCAGTGATGGGGCCAGGGATGACCGGCACAAAACTTCCGATTAGGCCGATAATAATGAGTAAAATTCCAATAATGATAAGTACTAAATCCATTTTTAAATTTGAGGTTTTCGATTTTTCTATTCTTAAAAATAAAAATGTTTAAATAATAAATAGTTCAAAAGTTCGTATTTTTATGAATCCATTAAATCACACACCATGGAAAGAAAAATATTTTTCAAACTATTCTTAATTCCTCTCTTAGTTTTTCAATTGACCTCATGTGACTTGTTCGAGTCGACAACTGTTTCCAGTAAGGAGATTAAAAAAGCGTCAAGTTGGACAAAAAAAGACCAAGCTCCCAGTTTTCCTGAGTGTGAATCTCTTGAAAAAGAAGATCAATTGGATTGTTTTCAAAATATCATTTCAGAACAATTGTTGATGTCTATTTTCGATGCGAATTTTGTGGCTACTTTTCCACTGGACGAAAATATTATTTTAACACTAAAGGTCGACAAGAAAGGTGTTATTAGCTTGTTGGAGGCTGAGATTCCCAATAGCGTTTTGGAAGCATTGCCAGACTTAGAGACTACTTTAAATGATGCAGTCGCCAATTTACCTCAGGCACTTCCAGCAACCAAAACCAATGTAGGGGTCTATGTTGATACTCAGTTTACCCTACCGATACAAATCAGGGCTCAGCCCGTTGAATGAGTTTAGAAGATCAAATCATTTTGGGAATCGACCCGGGAACCACCATCATGGGGTTTGGATTGATAAGGGTTGAGAAAGGGGAGATGAACCTCATTCAAATGCATGAGCTCCAATTGAAAAAATATGACAATCATTACCTGAAACTTCAGCAAATTTTCGAAAGAACCCTTGGGCTTATTCAGGAATATCATCCGGACCAAATAGCGATTGAAGCTCCTTTTTTTGGCAAAAACGTTCAATCTATGCTCAAACTGGGTAGGGCTCAGGGGGTCGCTATGGCTGCTGGCTTGTATCGTGAAGTTCCGATTACCGAATATTCCCCCAAAAAAATAAAAATGGCAATTACTGGAAATGGAAATGCTTCAAAGGAGCAGGTCGCCAAAATGTTGCAAAGTCTTTTTAAGATTAAAGAATTACCCAAAAATCTTGATGCCACCGATGGTTTGGCTGCTGCCGTATGCCACTTTTTCAACCAGGGTAGACCCGAAAAAACCAAAAACTATACTGGTTGGCAAGCCTATGTCAATCAAAATCCCAAAAAAGTAAAATCAGGTTAATGGCCAGTATTTATTTTCATTTTCCTTTTTGTCGTCAAGCTTGTCATTACTGTAATTTTCACTTTTCCACCCAATTGAAACATCAAGATGAAATGCTTCAAGCTTTTGAAAAAGAGATTGAATTGAGAGTCGAGCAGTGGCCTGGTGCGCTTGAAAGTATTTATTTTGGAGGAGGATCTCCCTCCTTGTTATCCCCTGCATCTGTCGAAAAATTGATCAGCGTGGTCACTAAAAATTTTAAACTTTGGGATAATATTGAAATTACCATAGAGGTCAATCCAGATGATGTTTCTTTTGAATATTTAGAAGCCTTGTCTTCCATCGGAATTAATCGATTAAGCATTGGCATTCAGTCCTTTTTGGATAGTGAATTGAAGTTGATGAATAGAATTCACAACGCAGTTCAAGGAATCAAAACCATTGAGTGGACGGCACAGCTTTTTGACAACTTTTCTGTTGATTTAATTTATGGTACTCCTTCTAGTGATCTTTCCAACTGGAAAAAAAATTTGAACCAAGCTTTGTCTTTTGATGTTCCCCATCTTTCGAGTTATGCCCTTACCGTCGAGCCCCAAACGGTGTTGGCGCATCAGGTGAAAAATAAAAAGATACAACTCTTAGAAGAGGATTTAGTTAAGAGTCAATATGATTGGATGGTTTATAGGATGGAGGAAGCTGGATATGAAAACTATGAATTTTCTAATTTTAGTAAGCCAGGTTTCATTGCAGTAAACAATTCCAATTATTGGAAAGGCAAAGCCTATATGGGAATTGGCCCTGCAGCCCATAGCTACGATGGAAAAAGAACGAGAAGTTGGAATCCGTCCAATAATATAAAATATTTACATTCCATTCATCAGGGAATTTTGCCCGCTCAATCTGAGATATTGAATACCCATGATGCTTTTAATGAGTATTTAATGACGGGTTTGAGAACCTCTTGGGGGGTTTCACTGCAAAAAATCAATGAGACTTTTGGGAAACACTATTCGGATTACTTGGAAAAGCAGGTGGAAAATCATCTGATCGACCAAAGGGTTTATTGGGACGGAGATGCATTGAAAGTTTCTAAAAAGGCCAAATTTCTGACAGATGGCATCGCCTCAGACCTTTTTATACTTAAAAGTTAAGTTTTATTGATCTTGGTATAAGTCCGAGAAATAAGGATGAAAAAGGGCAATGGTTTCAATGCCCTTGAGGAAATTGTCAATACCATAGTGTTCGTTGGGTGAATGAATTGCATCACTGTCAAAACCAAAGCCCATGAGTAAAGTTTTAGTTCCCAAAACTTTTTCGAACATGGGAACAATGGGAATACTCCCACCATCTCTCTTGGCATGAGGAACAACTCCAAAAACATCCTTATAGGCCTTTTCGGCCGCCTTATAAGCCAAAGAATTAGTAGGTGTGACATAGGCGTTGCCCCCATGGTGGGTGGTAACTTCAACTTTTACCCCTTTGGGTGCAATTGCTTTAAAGTGTTGCTCAAACAATTGACTGATATTTTGCCAATCTTGGTGAGGTACCAATCGCATAGAGATTTTTGCATGGGCCTGACTGGGGATGACTGTTTTGGCTCCCTCGCCAGTGTAACCGCCCCATATTCCATTGACGTCGAGTGTTGGACGAATTGATCTGCGATCCAGAGTGGTGAATCCTTTTTCACCCATTACAGCTTCGATTCCTATAGAAGCTTTAAAACTATTTTCATCTGTACCATTCTCATTCATTTTCCTTCGCTCCGATTCAGAAATTTCTTCCACTTGATCATAAAAACCAGGAATGTTTACCCTTTTGTTTTCATCGTGAAGGCAAGCAATCATATCACACAATACATTAATAGGATTGGCCACCGTTCCGCCATAGAGGCCAGAATGCAGGTCTCTGTTGGGGCCAGTTACGCTAACCTCCATATAACTTAACCCCCTTAAGCCTGTTGTGATTGCAGGATTTTCAATACTGTTGATTCCAGTATCAGAGATGAGTATAATATCCGATTGCAACATACTTTTGTGATCAGTAATGAATTTTTCCAAGTGATCGCTGCCCACTTCTTCTTCCCCTTCAATTACGAATTTGATGTTATTTTTGAGGGTGTTGTTTTTCTTTAAAAGCTCAACCGCTTTGAGATGCATCAACATTTGCCCCTTATCGTCACAAGCGCCTCTGGCAAAAATTGCTCCGTTGGGATGTAAGTTTGTTTTTTTTATTACAGGTTCGAAAGGAGGACTCTCCCATAGTTCTATGGGATCGGGTGGTTGAACATCATAATGACCGTAAACCAAAACAGTTGGTGCTTTTTCTGACACTAAGATTTCTCCATAAACCACAGGGTGGCCTTCTGTCTCATAGATTTGAACTGAAGAACATCCGATTTCAATGAGTGCATTTTCGATCCATTCAGCAGTTTTTTTAACATCCTCTTTGTAATGAGGATCGGCACTAATGGATGGAATTTTGAGCAATTCAATGAGTTGTTCAATTAAAATATCCTTTTGGTTTTGGAGTTCTTTTTTCATGATTTTTTCTAATACCATAAATGTACAAAACATTGTTTCTTTTTTCTTTTGGTTGAAAATCATTTTAAGAAAACTTGATTATATTTGTGCTCGTTTTACCAAGCGGGTGTGGTGAAATTGGTAGACACGCTAGATTTAGGATCTAGTGCTTCACGGCGTGGGGGTTCGAGTCCCTTCACCCGCACAAAAAAAACCTCTATTTTAAATAGAGGTTTTTTTATGAAAAATAAAATGGTGTTAATCGTGCTTCCTGAAGGTTATCATAGCCAAAGTGAATGCCAGTAGAATCTAGACGTTGTTTACCCGATTATGCTTTTATGATGATAATCTGGGCTTGAGCGTGGATGGCATTATTTTCTTTTGCGTGTTCCATAATATCTTTTCCTTCGTCGCAAATAGGTTCAACCAACATGGCTCCATAGGTTGCCAATAATAAAATCATTTCTGCCTTGTCGTGGATGGCAGCATGAATGATTAATGGTTTACCATTGATTTTCATTCTAGGGTTGATTTTGCCTGACTGAATCAGTTGATCTATATATTCATAGTTTTCTGTCTGAATGGCTGTTAGCGTCTTTTCTTCTGTGAAATTAAATTTTTCTTCTACAGTTTCAATAGATAAACTGTCTTTAGAAATCAACACTTCTGTTGCGCTTAAAGTGGTTAGGGAAATTAAGAGTGAGGAGAATAAAAACTTTTTCATTACAAATACATTTTATATTTGATACAAAGATATTCACCAAATGATAAAAACTATTCATTTCAATTACCCTAGTTATGTACAATATTAACATTATTGTTACAATTAACCTTTACAATGGTAAAATTAATGATTTTTAATATTTTTAATTAAAATAACCCTAATTTAAATCGTAAAAAATGTAATTATTTTACTAATTATCAATGATGGGTACTTTTTTTAATGAAATTAATCGATTCCAAATTGACTTATTTGGGAGAGAATGAATATTGAAGATTCTAAATAAAATGACTATTTAGAGCAAAAAAGATATTATAAATATAATTGCTGTCAGAACCCATTTCTGAATTTAAAAACAGCTCTGTACTACTTCAGAAGGAAAGTTTATCTGATTGATCTATTGACCTTAAAATAATCTAATTTAATGTCATCCAATCCATCTTTATCAAATGGATATTCCATTTGATCTTGAATGTTATAGAGAGAAATGAGAATAAACTCGCTGAGAATGATAACAAAATAAGTTAACCCAACTGGGTTTTCCAATCCGATCTTATTGATGATGGTAGGAGTATATATTACAGGAAACATATAAATAAAGATCAAACAATAAGCTTTCAAGCTGATAGGGGTTCTGTGGGTGTGTATGGCAATGAGATTTTCTTGTGATACAAGAACATCTCTAATAAATCGAAAAATCTTTTGTTTTACTCCCCCGGATAATTCCTCATTGTGTTTTTCAATGAACTGATAGATTAACTCTGTTTTGGCATCAATTTTATCGGTATTGTGATTGGGCTGAGAAAGGTGATCTAAAAAGGAGTTGGAAAGGTCATTTAAGATTTCTTTTATTTCTTTTTTGGCGTCGTCGGGAAGTTTAGCGGCGTTCATAAAAAAATAAGTTATCGTTTTGATGGCGCCCCTATGTAAACTCAAAAACTCCAATGCCTTTTCCCTTCGTTTGAATGCGCCTCTGATGGCAAAAACCAGTGGAAAAATGATTGCTATACTGATTAAGGTAAGGTCAATATTATAGATGATTTCAAAATTGTAGGCACAAAAAGGAACCAATAAGGAAAGCAATAGTGTTATTAGCGTTCGGTGGTTGATAATGGAAAGGTATTTTATCACAAATTTTTATTATTTTAGATAAAACTATTAACTATATTATGAATAAACAAATGTTTTTTTTTTCGGCACTCTTATTTTTAAATTCTGTTGGTGCTCAGATTGAACAGAAATCAGATCTTTTATTTAAAAGTCAAGATCCCTTAAAAATCAAATTAAGTTATTCCAACAAAGAGATTCGCCTAGAAACCGATGATACGACATACATTAAAACCAATATGTCTTTTTGGTATGAAAACAAATGGAATGATCTTGAAGTTTCATTAAGAGCTAGGGGGAATTTCAGAAGATCCAAGTGTTATTTCCCACCCATCAAGATGAAAATCAAAAAATCTAAAGCGGAAGGCTCCTTATTTGAGGGGAATAAAAATCTAAAACTGGTTGTTCCTTGTTTACTTCAAGACGAAAAAAATGACAACATTGTTCAAGAGTTTATTGCCTACAAGCTTTATGAAAAGATATCTCCCTATCACTTTCAAACCCGTATGGTTGATATTGAGTTTTTAGAAATCAAAAAAAATAAGACGATAGTTCACAATCTCAAAGGATTCCTCATTGAGGACGATAAGCGTGTTGCCGACCGTTTTGAAGGAAAGTCTTTTGAAAGGTATATCCATCCCAAAGCCATGGATGAATTGACTTCTATTCAAAATACCATGTTCCAATTCATGATTGGAAACACCGACTTTTCTGTTGCCTATCAACACAATGGAAAATTACTTTACATTGATAAAAAAATCTATCCATTGCCTTATGATTTTGATTTGTGCGGTTTAGTAGATGCCAGTTATGCCATTGTGAACAGAAAACTCGGAATTAGTACTGTCAAGGATAGGAAATATCGAGGTTTTAAAAGAGATGAATCAGTGGTTCAGGAGGTACGGGATCAATTATTAAGTAAAAAGGCTCAATTTTTTCAAATCATAGATGATCAGGAATCCAGATTTGAATTGTCCTCCGAATTTGAAAGCACAAAGAATTATTTATCCAGCTTTTTTGAAATATTAGAGGACGATAGTGATTTTGATAAAAAGGTTATGAAAAATATGAGAACCAAGTAAACTTAGTTCATTCCTAAGGCTTCAATCATTTTATGAAAGATTTGATTGTTTTCATAAATCCCTGCAAAAAGTCCTGAAAATTTTCCATAGCTAAACACTGGTACCATAGTGGCTGAATGCCCAACCGTATTAAAGCCAGTAACCATCTCAAAACCCTCGGTTTTACCCATGGTAATGGCCAACCCTCCTGTTTCGTGGTCGGCGGTTACGATTACCAAAGTGTTGGAATCATTTTTTGCATAATTCATTGCAACCTCAATGGTATTGTTGAACTCTATAAACTCTGAGGTAATGTAATCAATATCATTGGCATGGCCTCCCCAATCGATTTGTGAACCTTCCACCATAAGGAAAAAGGGTTCTTCTCGGCTGTCCAATTTTTCCAAAGTAGCCGTTAAGTAATCTGCCAATAACGGCTTTCTTCCTTCGATTATTGATGGAGGTTCGTCATCATAAGTGAACAAGCCTATTCTTTTGGCATCGGACTTTTTATAAGCTCTAAAGCTTTTGACGACATCCACCGTGTTCATCTCTTTGATAAGGTCTCTGCTATCTTTTCTTTCATTAAAATGTTTTTTTCCTCCACCTATAAAATAATCTACATCACTCTCACTCAGTTGAACGGCAATTTCTTCATATTTTTTTCGAGAATCGACATTGGCATAAAATGAGGCCGGGGTTGCATGGACGATACTAGAATTTGCAATCAGTCCAGTATTGTAGCCATTGTCTTCGCAAATTTCTAAGACGGATTCAAGTTTTTCATTTTTGGAATTTATTCCAAGAACATAATTATAGATTTTTTCACCACAAGCCATGGCAGTCCCTCCGGCAGCAGAATCTGTTACTAAATTATTTTTAGAATGGGTTTTGGAAAGCCCTATGACAGGAAAATCTTCCAAGACAGTTTGGTTGTTGTTGGCATACATTCCGGCGGATATCTGACTTAAGCCCATTCCGTCACCAATCATAAGAATGATGTTCAAGGGGCTGTCTGTTTGTTGAGCCTGGCCCATGGCCAGAGGAAATAACAAGGAGATTAATATTTTCTTCATAATTTATACTTGAAACGTAAATATAGATAAAATGGAAATCTAGTCAATGCTATGCCTTCTAATTATCTCAACTATGCGTTGACTGGCACCCTTTCCCGATAGGACATAATCTTTATTGACCTTACCCATTCGCTCAGCCAATTTTGCGTCATTCATCAATGCTAGATATATTTTTTTAAATTCATTTGGAGATTGCACACTATAAATTCCCCCTTTTTTTTCCAATAACACAGCTTCCTGAAACTTGCTGAAATACCTTCCCGTAATAACGGGAATCCTATAAGCTGCTGGTTCCAATGTATTGTGTAATCTGCCTTTCTTCATTCCTCCACCCACATAAGCAAACTTTGCATAGCGGTAAATCTTAGCCAGTTGACCGATGGTATCAATGATCAATACTTTTTTGTCTGCATCATTTTTCTCATCGAATTCACTCCACTTGGTATAGGGCAACTCAATCCGTTTGGACAAGTTATCAATGGATTGCTTAGAAATCTCGTGGGGGGCAATAATGATTTTAATGGGCGTGGGATTTTTCAAAAAATGATCCATCAATTCATAGTCTTCAGGCCAAGTGCTACCAGCGACAAAACATTCCTGATTTTCTCGAAACTTTTCAATAATCTCAAGCTTCTCATTTTTTTTGGCCAGATCATATACGCGATCCATACGGGTGTCTCCACTGATACTAACCTGATTGATACCCATTGAATTCAACAGTTTTTTTGATTCATCGTTTTGAACAAAAAAGTGTTTTACCCCATAGAGTATGTTCCTGTAGCCCTTCCCAATACTTTTAAAAAAAAATTGATTTGGTCTAAAAACACTTGAGACTGAATAAACGGGGATATTTCTTTTTGAGAGACCATTGAAATAGTTCGGCCAGAATTCATATTTTACAAAAATAGCCCGATGGATTTTACAAAAATCTAGGAATCGGTTGACGTTTTTGGTGGTGTCCCAGGGCAAATAACAAATACAGTCTGCGGCATCAAATTCTTTTTGAACCTCGTAACCTGAGGGTGAAAAAAAAGTAAGTAAAATTTTATGTTTTGGAAAAGTCTTTTTGTATTCCACAATCAATGGGCGCGCTTGTTCAAACTCACCTAATGAAGCTACATGAAACCAAACCCAACTGTCACGATCGACCCCCTTGGATTCTAAATGATCAAATACCAGTTTACGCCCTGATACAAAAAGTTGAAGTTTATTGGAGAACAAAGCCAAAAACTTCAATATGGGGTAGCTGAGGTTTAAAATCAGATTGTAAGTAATGCGAAACATCATGAAACCAAAAATAGTTTTTAATATCAATTGCGTAAAGCAGAATCCTTTTTTTAATTTTGTGATGTAATATAAATTATGAAGAAAATCGAAATGGTTGACCTCAAAGGTCAATACAATCACATCAAAGAGCAGGTCAACCAATCCGTCTTGGAAACCATCGAATCTACGATGTTTATCAATGGTCCCAAGGTTAAAAGTTTCCAAGATCATCTCGAAAAATATTTGGATGTAAAGCATGTCATTCCTTGTGCCAATGGAACGGATGCTCTTCAGATTGCTCTAATGGGCTTGGGTTTGAAACCAGGAGACGAAGTCATCACAGCCGATTTTACCTTCGCAGCCACTGTTGAAGTGATTTCCCTTTTGGGCTTGACCCCCGTTTTGGTTGATGTAGACCCCAAGACATTCAATATCGATCTTCCTGCTATAGAAAAAGTAATTGGCCCCAAAACAAAAGCCATTATTCCTGTTCATTTGTTTGGTCAAGCCGCTGACATGGAGGAAATTTTAGCCTTGGCCAATAAGTATAATCTTTATGTTGTTGAGGACAACGCACAATCTATAGGAGCGAATTATACGTTTTCTGATGGTAGTAAAAAGAAAACAGGAACTTTGGGTCATGTTGGAACAACTTCATTTTTTCCCTCAAAGAATTTGGGAGCATATGGAGATGGCGGCGCTATTTTTACTAATGACGATCAACTGGCACATACCATTAGGGGAATGGTCAATCATGGAATGTATATCAGATATCAGCATGATGTAGTGGGTGTGAATTCACGGCTGGACTCCGTACAAGCAGCCATACTCGATATCAAATTAAATTATCTTGACTTTTACAATGAATCCAGAAAGGCCTCTGCTCTAAAATACAACCAACGTTTGGCTGATCACCCCAATTTGATCACCCCTTTTAGAAAAGGAGATTGTGACACTCATGTTTATCACCAATATACCCTAAAAGTAATTGATGGAGATAGAGATGGACTCGTCCAACACCTCAATGAAAAAGGGATTCCCTGTGGTGTTTACTATCCCATTCCTTTGCATTTACAAAAGGCCTATACCAGTGATCACTACAATGCCGATGATTTTAAAGTAACACTAGAAATTGTCAATCAGGTCATTTCTTTGCCTATGCACACAGAATTGACTGACGACCAAATCGATTTTATTACCGATACGGTCAAGTCATTTTTGGGATAATTGTCTAAATTTCCGCACCAGAAACCGATACTTCCGCAGAAATTTTACGAACCAAACCCTGTAAGACTTTTCCGGGGCCCACTTCGATATAGTTTGTGATTCCCGCCTCTATCATAGCATTAACACTTTGTGTCCACCTGACAGGAGCTGTCAATTGAGCGATTAAATTTTTCTGAATTTCTTCAGGATCACTAACCGCTGTGGCAGTGGTATTTTGGTAAATAGGACACAAAGGAGCAGAGAAATTTGTGGAATCAATGGCATTGGCGAGTTCAGTCCTAGCAGGCTCCATTAATGGAGAGTGAAACGCACCACCTACAGGCAAAACCAAAGCCCTTCTGGCTCCTGCAGCTTTTAAATCTTCACAAGCCGATGTTATGGCATCTAAACTACCTGAAATGACCAGTTGTCCGGGGCAATTGTAGTTGGCAGCCACCACCACTCCAGCAGTTTGTTGGCATATTTCTTCCACTTTATTGTCTTCCAATCCTAAGACAGCAGCCATCGTTCCTTCACTGAGATTACAGGCTTTTTGCATGGCTTCTGCTCTTTGTGAAACCAATTTCAATCCCGATTCAAAATCAATGGCATCGGCTGCGGTTAGTGCTGAAAATTCTCCCAATGAGTGCCCAGCTAATGCATCGGGCTGAAAATCACTACCCATTACTTTTGCTGTGACAACAGAATGAAGATAAATAGCAGGTTGGGTTACTCTGGTTTGCTGAAGATCCTCTTTGGTTCCTTCAAGTAGGATGGTCGAAAGGTCAAACCCCAATATTTCATCTGAGGCTTGAAACATCTCTTTGGCCATTTCGAATCGATCAAAAAGGTCTTTTCCCATACCGGGAAACTGAGAACCTTGTCCAGGAAATAGGTATGCTTTCATAAAGGAATTATTTTTTAGTATAGGTTATAAAAGAATATTCAAAATCGGGATGAACCATGCGTTGTTCTTTTTCAATGGACCATTCTTTTAAATTGATTTTTGGAAAAAACACATCTCCTTCAAATTGGGAGTGAATTTCTGTTAACTCAATCACATCGGCCAATCCAATTGCTTGCTCATAAATCTGTCCACCACCAATCACAAATGGTTGCTCATCGTCTTTGGCACATTCAAGTGCATCCTTAACGCTGTGACAAACGGTAATTCCCTCTTTGGAATAATTTTGGTTTCGGGTAACCACTATATTATGACGGTTGGGCAATGCTTTGGGTAAGGATTCAAAAGTTTTCCTTCCCATTATAATGGCATGGCCAGTTGTCAGGCGTTTAAACCGTTTGAGATCCTCTGGTAAATGCCAAATCAATTGATTGTCTTTTCCCAAAACCCTGTTCTGATCAATGGCAGCAATAAGTGTAACTTTAGAAACTTTTGATGACTCATTCTCTGTTGAAACACCAGTTGATGTAGCATCTTTCATACCTTCAGAATTCATAAGATTAATGGGAGAATTGTTTTGATTTTGGACTTAAAAAGGAAATAATTGTCAAAATATATTGAAATAGACTAATTTTGATGTAAATGTACGTTTTCTTATTTATTTATGACCTTTGATAACGAATTCCCAGCTCTGAAATCAAGTACATATTTTAATACTGCATATGTGGGACTGATGTCTCGGTCATTGCATCAATTCAGATCAAATTTTGAAAAAAATTATTTGCTCAATGCTGATCAATACAAAATCGATGCATATGATCGTTTGGATCAGACTCATGCTGCTATTGCAGCTTTCATCGGTTCCAAAAAAGAGCAAACCTATTTCGTTTCTAATTTCTCAGCAGGCATAAGATTTGTTTTGGATAGCTTTCCCAAGGGAAGTAATGTATTATACCTAAAAGATGATTATCATTCATTGGTTGACGCCCTTGAGGAACGAGATTTCAATCATTTTGGTCTTAGTATCGAGGAGCGCTTGGAAGAAAATATTGAACAGGCTTTAACTCAAAATAATTTTCATGCTTTGGTGATCAGTATCGTTCAGTTTACCCATGGCTTAAAAATTGATTTTGATTTTCTTGATCATATTAAAGAAAAATATCCAAAGCTGCTTATTGTAGGGGATGCTACACAACACATTGGCACTGATCATTTTGATTTTGAGGCTTCGCCTTTTGATGCCGTAGTTTGTAGTGGATATAAATGGTTGTTAGCTGGTTTTGGCAATGGTTTTATTGCCTTATCAGATCAATTTTTTGCAGAAACAAATTTGAGTCATGAGGGTTTTCAACAAAAGGTGTTTTCCGGACATTTCAATATACTGGGGGCTGCTTCATTGGTTTTTGCATTGGAGTATTTAAAAGCCAATGATTTTGAAAAACTGGTAGAAAAAAATAAAGTACTCTGCCAAAATCTAAGAAATGAACTCGCCAATATTGGATGGATCCCCGAATATCAACAGCGCAAACCTCAAAGTTCTATCGTAAGCATTCTCACGGATGAAGCTGTATTGAATCAATTGCAAGAACAAGGGATAAGGGCATCATACCGGGGTAAATATCTCCGATTTTCCATGCATTTTTACAATTCTAATGAGGAAATTCAGAAATTAATCACGCTTCTGAAGCAATCAATTACAGTTTGATTTAAATGGCGACTTTACCCCTAATCAACGGGTGTGGATCATACCCATTAAGGGTAAAATCTTCGTATTTAAAATCAAAAATATCTTTAATTTCTGGATTTAATACCATCTGAGGTAGAGGTTTTGGACTTCTACTAAGTTGTTCCTCCAGTTGTTCACGATGATTGGAGTAGATGTGAACATCTCCAAAAGTATGGACAAATGTACCCGGTTTGAGACCACAGACTTGGGCCACCATCAAATTCAAAAGGGCATAGGATGCGATGTTGAAGGGAACCCCTAAGAACAAATCAGCACTCCTTTGATAGAGTTGACATGAGAGTTTACCATCGGCTACATAAAATTGAAAAAAAGCGTGGCAGGGGGGGAGTGCAGCTTTGTGATTGGCTACATTTTCTGAAAAGGAAACAGAAGTATCGGGCATCACACTGGGATTCCATGCCGATACCAGCATTCTCCTGCTGTCTGGATTGGTTTTCAAAGTTTCTATTACCGCCTTGATTTGATCGATACCTTCATCATTCCAATTCCTCCATTGGTGACCATAGACTGGCCCCAAATCTCCTTTTTCATCTGCCCATTCATTCCATATTCTGACACCATTTTTAGTTAGATAGTTGATGTTGGTGTCCCCTTTCAAGAACCACAAAAGTTCGTGAATTACAGATTTTACGTGAATTTTCTTGGTTGTAACCAAAGGGAAGCCTTCAGCTAAATCGAAACGCATCTGGTAGCCAAAAACACTTTTTGTACCTGTTCCCGTTCGGTCTGTTTTGCTTACCCCATGATCCTGAATAAATTTGACCAAATCTAAATATTGTTGCATGCTCTTGAAGATATATGATCAAAAATAAGTCATGGTGAGATTACTCTGTTTGGAAATAAAAATAGTTTTCAAAAAAAGATTAACAGCTATTTTTTTGACTCTCTTTTTGAAATCTCGTCCCTAATTTTCACTGCTTTTTCGTAATCTTCCAGATTTACCAGTTTATCTAAAAGGGATTTCAATTTTGCAAGAGAAAGTTTTTTCAAATCGTCGGGAACGGCTTTTTGTTTGCTTTGTTCTTCGACAAAATTTTGAATCCAGTCTTCACTTCCTTTGTTTTTCTGATCGTCTTTTATAGTACTTTCGTCAAAACCAGCTTGTTTGAGAATGGAGTCATATATAAAAATGGGTGCTCCAAATCGCAAGGCCATGGCAATGGCATCGGAAGTCCTAGCGTCAATGATCTCTTCAATTTTATCTCTTTCGCAGATCAAGCTTGAGTAAAAGACCCCGTCGACCAATTTGTGAATGATCACCTGTTTGATATAGACATTAAATCTCTCGGCAAAGTTCTTAAATAGATCATGGGTTAAGGGGCGTTTTGGTTTTATTTCCTTTTCTAAGGCAATGGCAATGGATTGTGCTTCAAACCCACCAATGATGATGGGCAGCCTTCTGTTTCCATCCACCTCACTCAAAATAAGTGCATAGGCACCTGTTTGTGTTTCGCTATAGGAAATCCCCTGAATGTTTAATTGTATTAATTTCATAGTATGACTCAATGCCAAAATAGTGAAATTATCTCCTAAAATCCTATAAAAAAACGGTTTTTGTAAACAGTTTAACCTAAAAATTCTGAATGCTATAACCACTTATCCGTTAGCATTTAATTAAATTTGTGCTGCAAAAAATATTAAAATGAAAACGATTCAATTCAGAGAGGCCATTTGTCAGGCCATGTCGGAAGAAATGCGAAGAGATGAATCCATCTATTTGATGGGAGAAGAGGTTGCAGAATACAATGGTGCCTATAAGGCTTCCAAAGGTATGCTCGACGAATTTGGCGACAAACGTGTGATTGATACTCCCATCTCCGAATTGGGTTTTGCAGGTATTGGTGTAGGTTCGACCATGACTGGAAATCGACCCATAATCGAATTCATGACCTTCAATTTTGCTTTGGTAGGGATTGACCAGATCATCAACAATGCTGCCAAGATTCGTCAGATGTCTGGGGGACAATTTCCCTGTCCTATCGTTTTCAGAGGACCCACAGCATCGGCAGGTCAACTGGCTGCGACACATTCACAAGCTTTCGAAAGTTGGTATGCCAACTGTCCGGGTTTGAAAGTAATTGTTCCTTCCAACCCATACGATGCCAAAGGGCTTTTGAAGTCGGCTATCAGAGATGAGGACCCCGTAATTTTTATGGAGTCAGAACAAATGTATGGAGACAAAGGGGAAGTTCCCGAGGGAGAATATACGCTTCCTATTGGAGTTGCCGATATCAAAAGAGAGGGGAAAGACGTAACTGTAGTATCTTTCGGTAAAATCATTAAAGTAGCTTATGAAGCGGCTGAGTCCTTATCAAAAGAAGGTGTCGATTGTGAAATTATAGATCTCAGAACCATACGTCCCATGGATTATGAAGCCATTTTCAACTCGGTTAAAAAAACCAATCGATTGGTTATTCTGGAAGAGTCATGGCCTTTTGGAAATATTTCTACTGAAATCACTTATCAGGTGCAAAATCAAATATTTGATTTTCTTGATGCACCCATAGAAAAAATAAATACTGCCGATACCCCCGCACCTTATTCTCCTGTTTTGTTGGCTGAGTGGCTCCCCAATAGTCAAGATGTGATCAAAGCTGTAAAGAAAGTGATGTACGTAAAATAATGTTCAAACCTTTCATTGATTCCCAAAAAGTAGAACTTCACCCAGGAATCATTGATCAATAGTTTTCTCAAGGGGAAGATAAAACCAAATAAGAACAACTCCTTTATTTGTTTTACAAATACCAAAGACCCAGCATTTGAATTGCTGGGTCTTTGGTATTGTAGCTTTTTATTTTTTGTAGTAGAATCTATTTTTCAATAAGATCCTCGTAAGGAACACTATTGTCAGCAATATCAGATTCTTCTTCCTCGATACTAATGGTGTGCTCAGGTTTTTCAATTTTTTCTCCCATAGCATCTCCCTCAATTGCAATGGTTGGTGCAATCACCAATGCTACTACTGACATCAATTTTAGTAGGATGTTAAGAGAAGGTCCTGAAGTATCTTTAAATGGATCTCCAACGGTATCACCTACTACTGCAGCTTTGTGAGCATCAGACCCTTTTCTTCCATCCGATTCGATCATTTTTTTGGCATTGTCCCATGCACCTCCGGCATTGGATTGGAAAATGGCCATCAGTATACCACAAGTGGTAACACCAGCCAAAAGACCTCCGAGCATTTCAGCACCTCCCAGTAAACCAACCGCTACAGGCACTAGTATGGCCAATAGTCCGGGCATCACCATTTCTTTGATGGAGGCTTTGGTTGAAATCTCAACACATTTTTCATAATCTGCTTTACCATCGGCCGCATCAAAAATAGCACGGTCTTTGGCGTTGGCTTTGGAAATATCAGCATCGTATTTTCTCATAATTTCAAGCGCAGCTTTCAATTCGGGAATGTCTTTAAATTGTCTTCTTACTTCTTCGATCATTGACATGGCCGCTCGTCCGACTGCATTCATGGAGAGTGCAGAAAAAACAAATGGCAACATACCCCCAACAAGGAGTCCAGCCATTACTTTGGGCTTTGAAACATCAATTGCTGTAACGTTGGCTACTTGCATAAAGGCCGAGAACAATGCCAAGGCTGTAAGAGCAGCAGAGGCAATGGCGAAACCTTTCCCAATGGCAGCAGTAGTGTTTCCTACGGCGTCCAATTTATCAGTGCGCTCTCTTACTTCGGCAGGTAATTCTGCCATTTCAGCAATCCCACCTGCATTGTCAGAGATGGGTCCGTAAGCATCAACGGCCAATTGAATTCCTGTATTGGCCAACATTCCCACAGCGGCAATTGCGATCCCATACAATCCGGCATAGTGGTGAGAAATTAAAATCGCAGCAGCGATCAGTATAATGGGGATCATGGTTGACATCATACCTACACCCAAACCAGCAATTATATTGGTAGCAGATCCAGTTTCAGATTGACGAACAATTGCAGAAACAGGTTTGGTTCCCGTTCCAGTGTAATATTCAGTAACTTTTCCAACACCCAAACCAGCAACTAATCCAGAAATGGTCGCTAAAAATACTCCCATAGCTCCGAAAGGTAAACCCTCTGTTGATTCAGGGATCATTATTTTAATAACAAAATAGGACACGATCACCATCAAACCTGCTGATCCAAATTCTCCTATATTCAGCGCAGTTTGAGGATTACCCCCTTCTTTAACTTTTACAAAAAAGGTGCCTATGATGGACATTACAATTCCAAATGCAGCGAGTACAAGGGGAAGGTAAACCGCACCCAATCCTCCAAATTCGGGAGTAATAATAAAAGCTCCCAGTACCATCGTTCCGATGATTGAGCCTACGTAAGACTCAAATAAATCAGCACCCATACCAGCAACATCCCCTACATTGTCACCCACATTATCTGCAATGGTTGCAGGGTTTAGGGGATGATCTTCAGGGATTCCAGCTTCAACCTTACCAACCAAGTCAGCACCAACATCGGCGGCTTTGGTGTAAATTCCACCACCCACTCTTGCAAACAATGCAATTGAAGAGGCTCCCATAGAAAACCCTGTCAATACATTCAATACAGTAGTCAAGTTTTCGGCACCAGGCCAAATATTTTGGTATAAAGCGAACAAGCTACTTAAACCCAATACGCCCAGACCAACTACACCCAGTCCCATTACAGAACCTCCTGCGAAAGCAACTTCCAAGGCTTTTCCTAGGGAAGTCCTTGCGGCATTGGTCGTTCTTACATTGGCTTTGGTCGCTACACGCATTCCTATAAAACCTGCAAGAGCAGAACAAATGGCACCCACTACAAAGGATAGAGCAACCATTCCATGTGATCCTTCTTCATTACTTCCTTTGATGTACAATAGTACAGCCAAGCAAACTACAAAAATGGATAGAATTCTATATTCAGCCTTTAGGAAAGACATGGCTCCATTGGCGATATTTTTGGCAATGGTCGCCATTTTTTCATTGCCAACCTCTTGTTTGGCAATCCAATTATTTTTGAAAAATACAAACAGCAAGCCCAAAAGCCCGAATGTAGGTAAAAAGTCGATAACAAATTTCATGAAATGATGGTTTTTAATGGCACCAAAAATAGTAAAACCATTCTTAATAAAAAACAATCTTAAGCCTATAAATTTCAATGATTTAAAACCTTAAAATACAGGAGGTTTTGGAGATTTAAAATAAGCCGTTTAGTTCGGCATCAATTTTCTCGATGATTTTGCCTAAATCGCCCTTATTTTCAACGAAATCAAATTGGTCAACATCGACAATCAACAACTTTCCCTTATCATAGGTGGAGATCCAAGCTTCATATCTTTCGTTCAATCTACTCAGATACTCTATGCTGATTGAGTTTTCATATTCCCGTCCTCTTTTGTGAATTTTATGAACCAAGTTGGGAATACTACTCCTGAGATATATGAGCATATCCGGTCCTTCGACCATGGACTCCATCAATCCAAAAAGTGACTGGTAGTTATTGAAATCCCGCTGATTCATCAGTCCCATAGCATGAAGATTGGGTGCGAAAATACGAGCATCCTCATAAATCGTCCTGTCTTGAATGAAATCCTTGTTTGAAGCTTTGAAGTTTTTGAGTTGTCGAAACCTGCTGTTAAGAAAGTATATCTGAAGGTTGAACGACCATCGCTCCATATGATTGTAAAAATCATCTAAATAGGGATTGTCAATAATATCTTCAAAATGGGCATCCCAACCATAGTGTTTGGACAGCAATTCCACCAAACTGGTTTTTCCTGCACCTATATTTCCGGCAACAGCAACGTACATTTTTACTTTTCTTTTTTGGGAAAGATAGTTACTTTTTTATTGAAATATATTTAAGATTGATTGAAATTTTCTATTAAAATTTATTTTTGTTTCAAAGCCAAATTATTTAAGCAAATAAATTTTTTCTTTGAAATTTAAAAATTAGTAATACATTTGCATTTGTAACGAGGAAGGATTTGACTGATTGCAACCTCTTAAAAAAATGCTAAAGCAGTAGTTGCTTTAAGACGTACTTTGTCAAATCCCCCCATAAAGCAACCTATAAATGTCATATTTTTTCACTTCAGAATCTGTCAGCGAAGGACATCCAGACAAGGTCTCGGATCAAATCAGCGATGCACTTTTGGACAACTTTATTGCCTTTGACCCTGAGAGCAAAGTAGCCTGTGAAACCTTGGTTACAACCGGACAAGCTATACTGGCCGGAGAGGTAAAAAGTCATACCTACTTGGACGTTCAAAGTATCGCTCGCGAAACCATAAACAAAATCGGTTACACCAAAGACGAATACCAATTTAGTGGTAACTCTTGTGGGGTAATCTCTTTGATCCATGAACAGTCACAAGACATCAACCGAGGAGTAGACCGAGCCGAAAAAGAAAATCAAGGAGCTGGTGACCAAGGAATCATGTTCGGTTATGCCACCGATGAAACGCACAACTACATTCCGTTGGCTTTGGATTTATCACACAAAATTTTGATTGAACTCGCCGCCCTCAGAGGGGATAACAAAGATATTACATATCTACGTCCTGATTCAAAATCGCAGGTTACCATTGAATACACTGACCAAGGGGAACCATTACGTATCGATACCATTGTGGTTTCCACCCAACACGATCAATTTTTAGAGGACGATGAACAGATGCTCGAAAAAATCAAAAGCGACATCATTAATATTGCCATTAAAAATGTAATTGTAAAAGAACCGGATCACATTCAAAAATTATTCAATGACGATATTACTTATCACATCAATCCCACAGGAAAATTTGTGATTGGAGGTCCTCATGGAGATACAGGATTAACCGGAAGAAAAATTATTGTTGATACTTATGGAGGGAAAGGAGCACACGGAGGTGGAGCTTTCAGCGGAAAAGATCCCAGTAAAGTAGACCGAAGTGCTGCTTATGCAGCGAGACATATCGCAAAAAATCTGGTGGCGGCAGGTGTAGCCAAAGAGATTTTGGTTCAACTCAGTTATGCCATTGGCGTGGTAGAACCTACTTCCATTAACATCAACACTTACAACACCTCCAAAGTTTCCCTCTCTGATCCAGCAATTGCTGACAAGGTGAGTGAAATTTTCGACCTGCGACCTTTTGCCATCGAAAATAGACTTAAACTAAGAAACCCAATCTACCTAGAAACTGCCGCCTATGGTCACATGGGAAGACAGCCAAAAGAGATCACAAAAATCTTTGAATCACCCTATAGTGGAAGGGTGGAGAAAACCGTTGAACTTTTTACTTGGGAAAAACTAGATTATTTAAATGAAATTAAAAACACTTTCAAATTATGAGCTTAAAATTAGCAACTAATGCACTCCATGCGGGGCATGACGTGACAAAAACACAGGGAACCAGAGCCGTTCCAATTTATCAAACATCTTCTTATGTATTTAATGATTCAGATCATGCAGCCAATTTGTTTGCACTGGCAGAGTCAGGATACATTTACACGAGATTGAACAATCCAACCAACGACGTGCTAGAACAACGATTGGCTGCTGTTGAAGGAGGCGTTGCCGCAGTGGCTACTGCTTCGGGGACAGCTGCCATAGCCACTACACTTTTGACCTTGCTTAAAACGGGAGATCATATTGTGGCTTCTAACAGCCTCTATGGTGGAACTTTTAACATGTTGAACAATACTTTACCTCGATTTGGAATCACTACTACATTTGTTGACCCTAATGATGTTGAGAATTTCACAAAAGCGGTTCAGCCCAATACAAGAGCATTTTTTGCTGAGTCATTGGGGAATCCCAAATTGGATGTTTTGGATCTGAAAGGAATTAGCGCCCAAGCTAAAGCGGCAAAAGTTCCTTTTATTGTTGACAATACCATTGCCACTCCGGCCTTGTTGAATCCCATTGCCCATGGTGCCAATATTGTAATTCACTCATTAACCAAATACATTACAGGAAATGGAACCACCATTGGTGGTGTCATCATCGATGCGGGAACATTTGATTATTCCAATGGAAATTTCCCAGAATTTACCGAGCCTTCGCCTTCCTATCACGGATTGAAGTATCATGATGCACTGGGTCCAATCGCCTTTATTGCAAGGGTGAGAATCGAAGGTCTAAGAGATTTGGGAAGTGCCCCCAGTCCGCTCAACAGCTTTCAAGTCATTCAAGGCTTGGAGACCTTAGAAGTGAGAATGCAAAAACATTCAGAAAACGCATTGGAACTCGCCCAATGGTTGCAGTCTCGCGACGAAGTCAACTGGGTAAACTATCCTGGATTGGAATCTTCCGAATATTCCGATTTGGCTAATGAATACCTGCCAAAGGGAAAAAGTGGAATCGTCACTTTTGGATTAAAGAAAGGATTTGAAGCCGCTAAAAAAGTTACGGAAAGCACCAAAATATTTGCGCTTTTGGCCAATATTGGTGACACCAAGTCCTTGATCATTCACCCTTCCAGTACCACTCATTCCCAGTTGAATGATGAGGAGCAAAAAAGTACTGGGGTAACGCCTGACTTGGTTAGACTATCGGTTGGAATTGAAGATTTGGACGATCTAAAAGATGATTTAGATCAGGCACTTAAGAGTATATAATTGATTTTAATGGCCGAGGTTAAAACCATATCCATCAATAATTTCACTACCGACTCAGGTGTTGTTTATGACAAGATCGATTTGCACTATCAGCATTTTGGACAGTCATCCGATCATGCACCTGTAGTTCTCATTAATCATTCTTTGACCGGCGACGCCAATGTTGCCGGTCCAGAAGGGTGGTGGAGTGAAATTGTCGGACCCGACCTCACCATTGATACCCATCATTATTCCATACTGGCTTTTAATATTCCTGGCAACGGTGTCAAAAATTATATCCTTGACAACTATGATGATTTTCACACCGGTGATATTGCAGAAATTTTTTACCAAGGATTGCAGATTTTAGGGATCCAAAAACTTTTTGCTCTTATTGGGGGATCTATCGGAGGCGGAATTGCCTGGGAAATGGCTGCTTTACATCCTCATTTGACCGAGAATTTAATTCCTGTTGCGGCCGATTGGAAAGCTTCGGACTGGATCATTGCCAACACATTTCTTCAGAAAAGACTTTTGGAGAATTCCAGTCAACCCCTTAAGGATGCACGCATACATGCCATGCTTACCTATCGAACCCCTGCCTCATTTACAGAGCGTTTTGGGAGAACAATCAATTCTGAAAAAAAACTTTTCAATGTTGAAAGTTGGCTCGTTCATCACGGTGACAAATTGGAAGGTCGATTTCTTTTGCAAGCCTACAAAACCATGAATCACCTTTTGGCCTCTGTTGATATTACACGTAGGGGTGATTCCCTCGAAAAAATTATTGAAACCATCTCTTCCAACATCCATCTGATCGCCATCGACAGTGATCTCTTTTTTACGGCTGAGGAAGATCAAAAAACCCTAGAAAGGGGAAAAAAAATTAAAGAAAACATTTATTACCACGAAATAGAATCCATCCACGGACACGATGCTTTTTTGATAGAAAACAATACGGTATCGCAAATCTTTAGTGGCATTTTTAGACCTAAATCAAATTATTCCCAATCTTATGAAAGTAAATCTTAATCGGATCAATCAGGACTATCTTTTTGAAGCTACCAACGAAAATGGACACAAAGTTCTCCTAGACAACACATCCAAGAAAGAAGGAAAAGTAGAGGGCACAAGCCCTATGGAACTCCTTTTGGAGGCTCTTGCCGGTTGCAGTGGGATTGACATTGTCGCCATTCTCAACAAACAAAAAATCAACCCAACCGACCTTAAAATAGATGTTGAGGGAGAGCGAATTCCAAATGTAGCCCCTTCATTGTTTTACAAAATTAAAGTCAATGTAAGGTTAGAAGGGGACATACCCCACGAAAAAGCAAAAAGAGCGGTGAGTCTCTCTTTTGATAAATATTGCTCTGTTGCCAAAACACTAGAGTATTCAACGCCTATCAAATATTTTGTTTTCTTAAATGGAGAGGAAATATGAAAAAGCATTTCGAAACTGAGGCCATACGCACGCAAATGGAGCGTTCGCAATTTGCTGAGCATTCCGCTCCGCTCTATCTTACCTCAAGCTTTGTCTTTGAGGATGCTGAGGAGCTTAGAGCTGCTTTTTCCGATGAATTAGATCGCAACATTTACAGTCGTTTTTCCAACCCAAACAACCAAGAGTTGGTTGACAAAATTTGCACACTCGAAGGGGCAGAAGACGGCGTGGCTTTTGCTTCGGGGATGGCCGCTGTATACACCAGTTTTGCAGCCCTTCTCAACAGCGGTGATCACATTGTTTCCGTAAGGTCTATTTTTGGTTCTACCCACACCCTTTTTAAAAAATATTTCATTAAATGGAATATTAAAACGACCTACTTTAATGCCAGTACACCTCAAGAAATTGAAGAGGCGATTCAACCTAATACCAAAATCATATACATTGAGACACCAACCAATCCTGGTTTGGACGTTCTCGATATGGGGTATCTTGCTGATATCGCCAAAAAACATCAAATTATTCTGGTGGTGGACAATTGTTTTGCAACACCCTATCTCCAAAAACCCCTGAGTTTTGGAGCTGATTTGGTTATCCATTCCGCAACCAAGCTCATCGATGGACAAGGAAGAGTTTTAGGAGGTTTGATCGTGGGAAGACAAGATTTGATCACTGAAATAAGATCTTTTTTTCGAAATTCGGGTTCGGCACTATCCCCTTTCAATGCATGGGTACTTTCCAAGAGTATAGAAACCTTGGCTGTCCGTTTGGATCGCCACTGCGAAAATACTCTCAAGTTGGCCAATCATCTCGAAAATCACCCCAAAATTTCCCAACTCAGATATCCTTTCTTGCCCAATCACCCTCAGTATGAAATTGCAAAAAAACAAATGCTAAAAGGTGGGAATATTATCACCATTGAATTGAAAGGGGGCATCAAATCAGGACAAACTTTCCTCAATCAAATTCAAATGTGTTCTCTCAGTGCCAACCTAGGTGACACAAGAACTATTGTCACGCATCCTGCCACTTCTACACACAGCAAGCTTTCTACAGAAGAAAGAGCATTGGTTGGTATTACAGATGGTTTAATAAGGCTTTCCATTGGTCTAGAAAATATAGAGGACATCAAGCAAGACATTGATCAAGCACTTGAAAAAGTTTAATCCATGATAGAAGCCCTATTAAAAGAAAGAATTTTGGTTTTGGACGGTGCAATGGGTACTATGATCCAAAGGCTTGAATTTTCAGAGCAGGAATTCAGAGGAGATCGTTTCAAAGATCATCCCTGCCCCTTGGGGGGCAACAACGATCTTCTATCCATTACCCAAGCCAATGCCATAAAAAATATCCATGAAGAATATCTCCTGGCCGGGGCAGATATTGTCGAAACCAACACCTTTTCTTCTACTTCCATTGCCATGGCCGATTATCAATTGGAAGATTTGGCTTATGAACTCAATTACCAATCAGCAAAAATCGCCAAAGAAGTAGCCCAAAAAATAACTATAGAAAACCCTGATAAACCTAGATTTGTAGCTGGTTCTATTGGACCTACTAATAAAACCGCCAGCATGTCGCCCGATGTCAATGACCCTGGATTCCGAGCCGTTAGTTTCGATGATCTTTTCGAGGCCTACCACGAACAAGTAGCCGGGTTGGTTGAAGGAGGTGTCGATTTACTCTTGGTAGAAACCGTTTTTGATACCCTGAATGCCAAGGCGGCTCTGTTTGCCATCCAACAATATTTCGAAGAAAAAAAAATAAATTTACCCATAATGGTCAGTGGTACCATAACGGACAAAAGTGGCAGAACCTTATCGGGTCAAACGGTTGAAGCTTTTGCCATCTCAGTATCTCACATACCATTGCTCAGCATTGGGTTTAATTGTGCTTTAGGGGCCAGTCAATTGCAACCTTACATCAAAAGATTGTCAAAAATAACGGCTTTTAATACCTCAGTTCATCCCAATGCTGGCTTGCCCAACGCCTTTGGTGAATACGACCAAAGTCCACAGGAAATGGCAGCTTTGATTGATCAATTCCTTGACCAAAATTTGGTCAATATTGTAGGAGGTTGTTGCGGTACTACACCAGATCACATTCGTCTAATTGCTCAAGCTGCAGCCAAGGCAAAGCCTAGAATCTCCCAAATCAAAACCCATGCATAAACCCATTCGCTTCTTAACTCTTTCTGGTCAGGAGTCACTTTTGGTGAGTCCCCAAACCAATTTTGTCAACATTGGAGAACGAACCAATGTTACTGGCTCAAGAAAATTTTTGAGATTGATTGAGACCGGTGACTATGAGTCAGCGGTAGAAATTGCTTTGGAACAAGTTGAGGGAGGTGCCCAAATCATTGATGTTAACATGGACGAAGGAATGATCGATGGGAAAGCTGCCATGGTTAAATTTTTGAATCTAATTGGTGCAGAGCCTGATATTGCCAGAGTCCCAGTAATGATCGACAGTTCCAAATGGGAAATCATAGAGGCGGGTCTTAAGGTCGTTCAAGGAAAAAGTGTGGTTAACTCCATCAGTCTTAAAGAAGGAGAATCCATTTTTATAGAACAAGCACGAAAAGTCAAATTGTACGGCGCAGCAGTCACTGTCATGGCTTTTGATGAAGAAGGACAAGCAGATAATCTCGAAAGAAGAATCCAAATATGTGAGCGCTCCTACCGCATTTTGGTGGATCAGGTCAATTTCCCCCCCGAAGACATCATTTTTGACCCCAATATTTTTCCTGTTGCAACAGGAATGGAAGAACACAAAACAAATGCATTGGATTTCTTTTTGGCCACCAAGTGGATTCGTGAAAATCTTCCTTATGCCAATGTCAGCGGAGGAGTTAGTAATGTCTCTTTCTCTTTCAGGGGAAACAATACCGTCAGAGAGGCCATGCATTCCGCTTTTTTATATCATGCCATTCAGTATGGTATGACGATGGGAATTGTAAACCCCACTCTTTTAGAAGTTTATGATCAAATTCCCAAGTCCCTTTTGGAAAAAGTTGAGGACGTATTACTCAATCGAAAAGAAGATGCTACAGAGGCTTTATTGAATTATGCAGAGCGCATTAAGGGAGATAAAAAACAGACCAAGGAAGAAGAAAAAGCTTGGCGTAGTGAGGATTTACAAAGTCGAATCACCCACGCCTTGGTTAGGGGTATAGATCGATACATTGTCGAAGATGTTGAGGAGGCACGAGCGGCGGCCGATCGACCCCTGCATGTGATCGAAAATAATCTGATGCAAGGAATGAATGTAGTTGGAGATTTATTCGGATCAGGAAAAATGTTTTTACCCCAAGTGGTAAAATCTGCACGAGTGATGAAAAAAGCAGTGGCTTATTTACAACCTTTTATTGAGGCCGAAAAATCTGGTGTTGTCGAATCCTCTGGTAAAATTTTGATGGCAACTGTCAAAGGGGATGTCCACGACATCGGAAAAAATATTGTAAGTGTCGTATTGGCTTGTAACAATTATGAAATTGTTGATTTGGGCGTTATGGTACCTCCAGAAGTTATCCTTCAAAAAGCGCAAGAGGAAAATGTTGATATCATAGGTCTATCTGGTTTGATTACCCCCTCTCTTGATGAAATGGTTTATATCGCCAAAGAGATGAACCGCATCGGTCTTAAAACCCCCCTTTTGATTGGTGGTGCCACCACCTCCAAAGCACATACTGCAGTTAAGATTGCCCCTGAGGGCAACGCACCCATTATTCACGTCAACGATGCTTCGCGTGCTGTGACCGTTGTCAATAATCTTTTGAGTGAGGACAAAAACAAAATTTACACTTCTGAAATTGCGGCGGAATACCGCTCTTTTAGAGAAAAATTTTTGGATCGAACTTCCAACAAGAAATACGTTGATATCAAAACCGCGAGAAAAAGAAAATACAATATCGATTGGGAGGGATACAAACCTGTTGTCCCCGATCTCCTTGGATGCAAAACCATTGAAGATCAGGACTTGGAAACCTTGGTGCCCTACATCGATTGGAGCCCCTTTTTCCGTTCATGGGATTTACACGGTAAATATCCTAATATTTTAAACGATGAGATCGTGGGAAAAGAGGCCACTTCTTTGTTTATTGATGCCCAAAATATGTTGCTAAAAATCGTCGATGAAAAATGGTTAACCGCCAAAGCTCGGTTTGGACTTTTTCCTGCCAATACTGAAGACGATGATATCCTTATTTTTGATCCCAATGATTTACAAAAGGAGAGTTGTCGATTGATTACCCTGAGACAACAACTCCAAAAAAGAACAGGTCAGCCCAACTTGGCTTTGGCCGATTTTATTGCCCCGCTTTCAAATGCTGTGAAGGATTATATGGGTACTTTTTGTGTGACCACTGGTTTTGGTGTGGAAGATGTTGCAACTCGTTTTGAAAAAGAAAATGACGATTACAATAGCATCATGGTTAAAGCTTTGGCTGACCGATTGGCAGAGGCTTTTGCCGAATACCTCCATCGTGAAATTCGAACGAACTATTGGGGATATGCCCCGAAAGAAAGTCTGAGTAATGAAGAATTGATCAGAGAGACCTATAAAGGAATTCGACCTGCTCCGGGCTATCCCGCCTGTCCTGATCATTTGGAAAAACAAACCCTTTGGGACTTGATGGAAGTAGAAAAACATATTGGAGTTAGCCTTACAGAAAGCTATGCTATGTGGCCTGCCGCTTCGGTTTCTGGCTACTATTTTGCCCATCCGGAGGCCAAGTATTTTGGTCTGGGGAAAATCAAAGAAGATCAATTATTAGATTACAGCAAGAGAAGAAAGATACCAATGGAGGATGCCAAAAAATGGCTCAGCCCCAATTTAATTTAAGCCCATGAAAGTTATAGATCACCAAAAGAACGCAAAAGGACGCACCCAGTTTACTTTCGAAATTCTACCTCCACTAAAAGGTCAGGACATTCAATCCATTTTTGATGCCATTGACCCCCTGATGGAATTCAAACCTCCATTTATCGATGTGACCTATCACCGAGAGGAGTACACTTACACAGAACGCGAAAATGGTTTATTGGAAAAAAGAGTCATTCGTAAACGACCGGGAACGGTAGGGATCTGTGCGGCCATTCAAAACCGCTACGAGGTCGATGCCATACCCCATATTCTTTGTGGTGGGTTTAGTCAAGAAGACACCGAAAACTTTCTTATTGACCTTGACTTTTTGGGGATTGACAATGTAGTAGCCCTTAGGGGAGATGCGGTCAAATCGGAAACCTATTTCAAACCCAGTAAAGGAGGACATGCATATGCCAAAGATTTGGTGATGCAAATAAAGAACCTTAATCAAGGACAGTACTTGGATGAAGAAATTTTGAATTCTACCCCTACCGATTTCTGTGTGGGTGTTGCTGGATATCCCGAAAAGCATGCCGAAGCGCCCAGTTTGGACAGCGATATTCATTTTTTAAAAGAAAAAATAAAAGCCGGTTCTGATTATATCATCACACAGATGTTTTTTGACAATCAAAAGTTTTTTGAGTTTGAAACAAAATGTCGTGAAGCAGGGATCAATGTTCCCATCATTCCTGGTCTAAAACCATTGGCCACCCTAAAGCAACTCAATTTGATTCCTCACCGTTTTCACGTGGATTTACCGCAAGATCTGATCGATGCCGTAGTCAAAGCCAAAGACAATGCAGCCGTTTCTCAAATTGGAGTAGAGTGGTGCATTCAGCAGAGTAAAGAATTAAAAGAACAGGGTGTTCCCTTCCTTCACTATTACAGTATGGGAAAATCCAAAAACGTTAAAAAGATTGCTTCTGCTTTATTTTAGTCTCCTTTTGTAAGCTCATTGAATCGCTTTTCCAAGCCTTCATTTTTTTCTTGCAGATTGAGAATCTTAAGACCATTGTCGTGGGCAAAGTCAAATACTGCTGGCCGCATATCCTCTTGCGTTTCAAAAGTCAACTCATATTCAAAATCAAAGGTATTCACCACTGATTTGACATGAGGAATTTTTTGGAGTGCCACATTTTCTACTCGATAATCAAAACTTACCGCAACTACTTGAAGATCGTCGGTTTTTAATGCCTTAAGCGTTTGATTCAAAACTACACTACCATTATTGAGTATGACCACCTGGTCGCACATGGCTTCTACTTCTTGAAGTATATGGGTCGATAAAAAAACCAATTTTTCTTTTCCTAAAGTTTGGATCAGTTTTCTGATTTCAACCACTTGATTGGGGTCCAATCCTGTGGTTGGCTCATCCAAGATCAAGTATTGGGGATTATGAAGCAGAGTTGCCGCCAATCCTACTCTTTGTTTGTAGCCTTTGGAAAGAGTTTCGATCTTTTTTAGGCTGTGTTCTTGAAGTCCAGTTTTTGAGATAACTTCTTCAACGGGAGCTTTTTTTAATCCATATAAATCCCCTACAAAATTCAGATACTCTTTAACGTACATCTCAAGGTAAAGCGGATTATTCTCTGGTAGATAACCCATTTTTTGTTGAATATTTTTTAGTTCTTCCCTCAAATCCATAGTACCAATCGATACTTTTCCCTCCCATTGATTTAAATAACCGGTCAATATTTTCATCAAGGTAGTTTTCCCAGCACCGTTGGGACCCAACAAACCAACCACTCCTGTTTGATCAAAGGTCAGTGAAATATTATTTAGAGCAAGGGTCTTGCCGTAACTTTTGGACAATTTTTGGATGTTGATGCTCAATGCTTGTGTTTTAAAATTTAAATAGGTGAGTCATCTTGAAAGGTTGACTTCTCAAAGTTAGTTAATAATCGCATTTCGAAAAGTAAGAACAAGAATGGAATTGTTTACCCGTTTATTTGACCCAGAATTTGATCCATTACCCAACTGGTGTGAGTAGCGGTTTTGCCAAGGGAGGGATGAACATAGCCAGATTCGAAAAGATGTTTTTTTATGTTTTCAACATGAGGTAGCTGAACATGTCCGGGGTGGTCTATAGAAATTTCGAGTTCTCCTTTTTCATTGCATAATATCAGTGGACTTTCTTCGAAAACAGAAAAAATTATTTTGCCCTTATTCCCAAAAATCTCAACCCGATCCATAGCCTCAATACCAAAATTCCAAACCCCAGTTCCCGTTACTCCTCCCTGATGCAACCAGCAGGCAGAAACGGCATCTTTGGCGTCATACAAACCTTGTTGATTAAGGCTAATTCCCGTTACCTCTCGAATTTCTCCCAAAAAGTAAATCAATAAATCAAGACCGTGACTGGCCAAGTCATCGAAGTAGCCACCTGGTGCAACCTGAGGGTCAGTACGCCAATTTTGACTAGAGGACAAATCCTTTAAATTTGGAGGCTGACTTAAATGCCAACTTACATGCCTGACTTCACCAATCTCATCTTCTACTAGCCAGTCTTTTAGCTGTTTGAATCGGGGGAGGGAACGACGATAATAGGCTACAAATAAGGGTATATTTTTCTTAGCAAAAGCCTCGTTAATCTGATAGCTGTCTGCATATGAGGGTGCCAAAGGTTTTTCAATACAACAAGGTTTTCCTGCTTCTGCAACTTTTAGAGCATACATCAAATGGCTATCTGGTGGGGTAGCAATGTAAACAGCATCGACTTCACTGTCATTGATCAAAGCATCGGCATCGGTGAAGTATTTTTCAACGCCATGCCTTTGAGCGAAGTTTTGAAGCTTTTCCATGTTACGTCTCATTACTGCTTTCAATTCAAAACCCTCCGTCTTTTGATAAGCCGGTCCACTTTTGACCTCTGTCACATCGCCACAACCTATAATTCCCCAACGAATAGGATTGGAATTTTTTGTTTTCAATGTATCAGTTTTTGATCTACTAAGTTAAGCGATTATTTCACCTCAAGAGGACTACCTCTCTGGATGTAATTAATTTTCTCAACAAAAAATCATTTTAAACGATGAATACTCTTTAGCTCCTAATGCTATTTTTTGTAAGATATCCTATCAGGTTGAGTATAACTCCAAAGAACAGGAGTATTCCCGCTACAAGGTAAGTTCTGTTGGATGTTGGAATGTCAAGTATTAAAAAAAAAGAATAAAAAATTAAAATAAGACCTAGGAGGTATGTGGTAGCAGAAGTTATCATATCGACACTAAGATTGGTTATAGGGTCATATAAAATTATAAAAAATTTATAAAATGATTTGTTTTTGTAAAAAGCTATCATACATTTGTGCCATTATTTGAAAAATGAATAACAATTTTTTTTACTACAATAACTTTTATTACTTCTATGTAGAAGGCAGAAGGGCTTTGTAGTAATCTATAAAAATAGTAAACAAAGAGTCCTGATTTATCGGGACTTTTTTTTTGAACCATGACACAAAAAATAGCCATACAGGGAATTAAGGGATCTTTCCACGACCAAGTGGTAAAGGAGTACTACAGTAATGCTCCTGAACTTCTAGAATGCCTTTCTTTTGACGCTTTGGCACAAGCAGTGGCCACAGGAGCTTGTGGTGAGGGAGTGATGGCCATAGAAAATTCTATTGCGGGGTCTATTTTACCCAACTATGCACTGATGGATCAGTATGAATTGGTCATTTCGGGCGAACACTATCTCAGTATTGAACATAATTTGATGACTCTACCCGGCCAAAAAATTGAAGAAATAGAAGAAGTTCATTCGCATCCCATGGCACTATTGCAGTGTAAAAAATTCTTTCATACCTATCCCCACATCAAACTGGTAGAAAGCAATGATACCGCAGAGGAAGCTTTCAAAATCAGTAAGAATAAGATGAAATCCCGTGGTGCCATTGCGGGAAAAACAGCTGCAGAAATATACGGTTTGGAGATTTTAAGTCCCTCCATTCAAACCATCAAAAATAACGTGACTCGTTTTGTGATTGTTCAAAAAGAGAAGCTGAAAAAGTCAAATAACATCAGTAAGGCGGCGTGGAAATTTGTATTGGATCACAAAAGAGGGAGTCTGGCCACTGCTCTGAATGTGGTAAGCGATTGCAACCTCAATCTGACCAAAATACAATCCCTACCGGTCATCGAAACCCCCGGTAAATACGCCTTTTTTGTTGATGTTACTTTCGATAAGCCCGAAGACTATTTTAAAGCCAAGTCACTTTTAGAAATAATGGCCACCGCCTTTAAGGTGTTGGGCGAATACCCTTCCGGAAAATAATGAAGGCAAGAAGATTAAATACCGTACAGGAATACTACTTCTCCAAAAAATTGAGAGCAGTGGCGGCTATGGTTGCAGAGGGAAAGCCTGTTATAAATATGGGTATTGGTAGTCCCGATCTTCCCGCCCACCCAAAGGTAGTCACCGCACTCAAGGATAGTTTTGATCATCCCAAGGTACACCAATACCAAAGTTATCAGGGACTTCCTGAATTGCGCCAAGCCATTGCCGATTTCTATCATAAACACTATAAGTACATCGCCGATCCCAATAGTGAAATCCTTCCTCTTATGGGGTCAAAGGAGGGGATAATGCACATCTCTATGGCTTTTCTCAACCCTGGTGACAAAGCATTGATTCCCAACCCTGGCTATCCTACCTATCAGTCCGTTACTCGACTGGTGGAGGCAGAACCCGTTTTTTATGATTTAAAAGCCGAACATCAATGGCAACCCGACCTGGAGGCTTTGGATCAAATGGACTTGACCAATGTCAAGCTCATGTGGGTCAATTATCCCCATATGCCAACGGGTGCCAATGTCCAAAAAGATACTTTTGAAAAATTAATTGCTTGGGCAAAAGAAAAAGATATTTTGTTGGTCAACGACAATCCGTACAGTTTTGTCTTGACCGATCAACCTCAAAGTTTGATGTCTGTCCCTGGGGCTCAGGAGGTTGGGATGGAATTGAACTCTTTGAGTAAGTCATTCAACATGGCTGGCTGGCGTGTGGGCATGGTTTTGGGAAATAAAGAAAACATCAATGCAGTGTTAAAGGTAAAGAGCAACATGGATTCGGGAATGTTCTATGGCATTCAGCAAGGAGCCATCGCTGCACTTCAGGCTCAAGAATCTTGGTTCAAAAACTTGAACGATATCTACCGTAAAAGAAGAAAGCTCATTTTTGAACTGGCCTCCCTTCTCAATACGGACTTCGACCCTCACAGCAGTGGATTATTCGTCTGGGCAAAAATGAGAGAAACCTCCAAATCCTCGGTGGAATACATAGAAGAAATTTTACAAAATCACCACATTTTTATAGCACCCGGTAGTATATTTGGCAGCCAAGGTGAAGGATATGTCCGCTTCTCCCTTTGCGTGGAGGAAGAACAAATCAGCAAAGCCATAGAAAGAATTAGGAAAGCATGAAAATAGGCATAATAGGCGTTGGATTAATAGGAGGTTCGTTGGCACTATCAGCCCGTCAACACATTCCCGATGTAGAAATTTACGGAAGTAACAGAAGCCAAGCCAATTTGCAAAAGTCTTTGGACTTGGGTCTGATAGATTTCAGATTGGAGGAGGCCATGATCAAGCAAATGGATGTTATTTTACTTTCCATACCCGTAGATATCGCATTGGAACGACTGGTTGATCTCATGGACGAAGTCAACGACAATGCATTGATCATGGATTTTGGATCGACCAAAGCGGCAATTTGTCAGCAAGTGGCCTTGCATTCCAAACGCGGACAGTTTTTGGCCACCCACCCCATTGCAGGTACAGAATATTCCGGCCCTGCGGCAGCATTACCCGACTTGTTTGAAGATAAAATTCAAATCCTTTGTGAGGCCCAAAAAACCCGTCCCGACCTGTTGGAATGGGCTCAAGATTGGTTCAAAAAAATGGGGATGAACCTCAGGGAAATGGACGCAGTAGAACACGACCAACACATTACCTATGTATCACATTTGTCCCACATCAGCTCCTATATGTTGGGTAAAACTGTAATGGAAAAAGAAAAAGATCAGTCCGCTATTTTTGATATGGCAGGCAGTGGTTTTTCCTCTACTGTACGTTTGGCAAAAAGTTCTCCCTATATGTGGGTTCCCATTTTCAAACAGAATAAAGAAAACATCAGTGAAACACTATCACAATACATCAACAATTTAAATCAATTTAAACAACTTTTGGATGCCAGTCGATTTGACGAATTACACGAGCAAATTCTCGAGATCAACAATATTCGCCAGATTCTAGAGGGCATTACCAATACCAAAAACAATAAGTAAAATGGAAAATAGTAAAGAAATGAGCAGTTGGTTGCACGATTTTGGACTCGAACATCCTTTGGTTATCGCTGGTCCCTGTAGTGCAGAAACCGAGGAACAAGTTTTGAAAATTGCACATGAACTGAAAGACACTGATGTAACCGTTTATCGGGCAGGAATATGGAAACCCAGAACCCGACCCGGTATGTTCGAAGGGGTTGGGGCCATTGGCTTGGATTGGCTCAAAAAAGTAAAAGAACAAACGGGTCTATTGACCTCAACGGAGGTGGCTAACAAAGACCATGTTAAATTGGCTTTAGAGGCAGACATCGATATTCTTTGGATTGGTGCTCGTTCTACTGTAAGCCCATTCATCATCCAAGAAATTGCAGATGCACTAAACGGTACAGATAAAATCGTTTTGGTTAAAAACCCTGTAAACCCCGATTTGGCCCTTTGGATGGGTGGTTTAGAAAGACTTTATGCTGCCAACATCAAAAAGTTGGGTGTCATCCACCGGGGTTTTTCCACCTATGATAAATCTAAATACCGAAATAATCCCGAATGGCAAATTGCTGTTGAATTCCAAAATAAATTTCCCGATATGCCATTGATCTGTGATCCATCGCACATTGCAGGGCGTAGAGATTTGATTTTTAACCTCAGTCAAAGGGCTTTGGATCTCAATTTTGACGGGCTTATGATTGAAACCCACTGGGATCCAGACAATGCTTGGAGTGATGCCAAACAGCAGGTAACCCCTGCCCGTTTGGTAGAGATCATGAATGATCTAAAAATCCGAAAGGAGACCACCGATGAAGAAAGTTATCAAAAGGAACTTGAAACTTTGAGGGAGCAAATCGATGTAAGTGATCAAGCCATTTTGGATGCTTTGGGCAAACGAATGAAAGTCGCTGAATTGATTGGTCAACTCAAAAAAGACAACAACGTAGCAGTGTTGCAAAACAAACGTTGGAATGAAATTTTGGAGACCATGCAAGCGGAGGGAGGCGAAAGAGATTTGAGTGAGGAATTCATCACCCGAATTTTTAAAGCCATTCACCAAGAGTCAATCAATCACCAAGAAAAGGTGATCAACGGATAAATCAAAAAAGCCTCCATCTGGAGGCTTTTTAATTTTTAGCTTAAAGCATTTTTAATTCTCTCTACAGCTGTCTTGATTTCTTCCTCAGAGGCGGCATAGGAAATCCTGATGCAATCAGAATTCCCAAAGGCCTCGCCAGTTACTGTTGCTACATGGGCTTCTTCCAACAAAAACAAAGCAAAATCATTCGCATTTTCGATGGTTTGTCCTTTGATGGTTTTTCCAAAATAGGAGGAAACATCGGGGAATACATAGAATGCACCTTGGGGTTCGTTGAGTTTGAATCCGGGAATTTCGGAGAGTAAGTTCAATATCAAACCTCGTCTGTTATTGAATTCATCCACCATATATTGGATTTGGCTGGTAGGGGCTGATACTGCAGCAATGGTTGCCCTTTGGGCGATACAATTGGCACCCGAAGTCATTTGACCTTGCATTTTGTTACAAGCCTTTGCAATCCACTCAGGAGCTCCGATATATCCGATTCGCCAACCGGTCATGGCAAATGCTTTGGCCACCCCATTGACGGTTATGGTTCTGTCATACAATTCGTCTATGGCAGCAATGCTAAAATGCGGTGTGCCATAATTGATGTGTTCGTATATTTCATCCGACAATATATAGATGTCGGGGTATTTTTGAAGTACAGCTCCCAATGCCCGGTACTCCGCTTCTGTATAGATGGTTCCACTGGGGTTATTGGGGGAATTGAACATCACCAGTTTGGTTTTGGGGGTGATGGCCGCTTCGAGTTGTTCGGGGGTAATCTTGAAATCATTTTCTATCGATGAGGGAATGATGATGGATTTGGCCTCTGCCAAGGTTGCAATGGCCGAATAGCTTACCCAGTATGGAGCAGGCAAGAGGACTTCGTCGCCTGGATCGAGCAAGACCATACACAAATTAGCGATCGATTGCTTGGCTCCATTAGAAACAACGATCTGAGAGGCTTGATATTCCAATGCATTATCGCGCTTAAATTTCTCACAAATGGCCGCTTTCAGGTCGGCATAACCATCGACTGGTGAATAGGAATTGTAATTGTCTTTGACCGCTTGGATGGCGGCATCTTTGATAAATTCCGGGGTGTTGAAATCGGGTTCTCCCAAACTGAGACCGATGATGTCAATACCTTGATTCTTCAGCTCTCTGGCTTTTGCTGCCATAGCCAAAGTTGCCGAGGCCGGCAGACTCTTAATTCGATTGGATAACATTAAAAAATTGACTTATGATTGAACATAAACAGGCCGCATGCCCATTTGTTTTAAAAATTTAAAGTGTGATTGTATTGCACTGCGCGTGGTTTCGTATTCGTTGTAAGGCAAGTTGAATTCGCGCGCTGTTTTCTTGACGATTTCAGATATCTTGGTATAATGAACGTGAGAAATATGAGGGAAAATATGATGTTCGATCTGATGATTCAAGCCACCTGTAAACCAGTTGACAATCTTGTTTTTGGTCGAAAAGTTCACGGTGGTTTTGAGTTGGTGAACCGCCCATGAATTCTTCATACTTCCAGTTTTAAAATCAGGCAAAGGCATATCGGCCTCATCAATTACATGTGCCAATTGGAAGACCAGACTCAAAATTAAACTTGCAGTGTAGTGCATCACAAAAAATCCAATCAATACCTTCCACCAAACGATGTTAAAAATAAATATGGGCAATACGATCCATATTGAAAAATAGACAATTTTAGATATTACTAATCCCACCCATTGTGTGGAATGGCTTTTACTATTGGCATAAGACAAATTTTCTTTTTGGTAACGTTTCAATCTAACAAAATCCGAAACAATTGCCCATTTGAGGGTCAATAGACCATAAAGTAATATAGAGTAAAAGTGTTGAAACTGGTGATGAGGTTTCCATTCTGCATGCTTGGAAAAACGCAAAACGATCCCAGCTTCAAGGTCTTCGTCATGGTCTTTGATGTTGGTATAGGTATGGTGCAAAACATTGTGTTGTACCTTCCAGTTAAAAACATTACCTGCCAGTATGTAGATACTGCTTCCCATCAATTTGTTGATCCAAGGATGTTTGGAAAATGAACCGTGGTTGCCGTCATGCATCACATTCATTCCCACTCCTGCCATGCCAACTCCAATCACAGCGGCCAGCATCAGCTTGAACCAATCATTGATGTTTAAGGACAGGATCAGCACAAATGGGGCGATCAATATGGTGAACATAATGACTGACTTTAGGTAAAGTTTCCAGTTACCAGTCTTGGCCAATTGGTTGTATTTAAAATACTGATTAACTCTTTTGTTTAGCGTTTGAAAAAACTCTTTTGATTCTTTTCTAGAAAAGCGAGGGATTAATCTTTTGGTCATAGTTATTTATTGTTGGTCTTGTAAAATTATTGAATTTTAAAGCATTCTCTCTATTTTTAACAAAAAATGACTTGAATTTTATTCACGACTACTTTCCCGATTTAGACTCAAAGCAATTAAAACAGCTAGAATCCCTCTTCAAAATCTACAAGGATTGGAATTCTCGCATCAATGTAATTTCCAGAAAAGACATGGATTATTTCTATTTGCACCATGTGCTTCATTCCTTGTCAATCGCCAAATTTATTGAATTCAAGGCAGGTACTAAGATTCTAGATGTGGGAACAGGAGGTGGTTTTCCTGGAGTGCCCTTGGCCATTGTGTTTCCCGAAGTACATTTTTATCTGGCAGACAGTATAGGCAAGAAAATTAAAGTCATCAATGATGTAAAAGATAAATTGGGATTGGACAACATCAGTACCCATTACGATCGGGTAGAAAATTTAGAATTTAAAGTAGATTTTGTGGTCTGTAGGGCTGTTGCGCCAATAGAAACATTGATGAATTGGTCAGCAGACAGGATCAGTGATCAACAAAATCATTCGATTAGAAATGGTTTTTTGTGTCTCAAGGGTGGAGACCTAAGCGATGAACTCTCGAAATATAAAAATGCACAAGTATTGCCGCTAAAAGAATATTTTGGCGAAGCCTTTTTTGAAACTAAAAAATTGGTCTATTGTCCTTTGGACTAATTCAGCACAAAGGGAGCCGAAAGTTTGAAGGGGGGGATTTCTACGTTAAACTTTTTGGTAGAGGAAAAATCAATCATGATGTAAGCTCCTTTCATGGCTCCTACAGCAGAGGAAAGTAAGCATCCAGATTTGTATTTGTGAATTTCGCCTGGGTTGATCACTGGTTTTTTGCCCACTACGCCATTCCCGTTGACATATTGGGTTTTGTTCAAAGCTTCTTTGATTTTCCAATGACGGGTCAACAACTGAACAGAACTTTTGCTTTGATTTTCTATTTCAATTCGGTAAGTAAAGGCATAATGAAGAACGTTGTCTTTGAGGAAACTGCCTTCATAGTCTGTCTCCACAGAAATCTTTATACCTCTTGTTACTTGTTGAATCATTATATAATTTTAATAGAATTACCATAGCTAATATAGACAAAATAAATGTGACAATAAACTCTAAAAACTTAAATAAAACCCTATTAATCAATAATTTCAAAAGAGGAAGTTTCACCCATAGCGATCAGTGAATCGTGTTGATTTCCAAAATATCTATAGTAAACCAAAATCAAATAGCGATTTTCGGTCAGTGCATGAGAACCACATATGGCATTATACAATTCGGACTCTGGAGTTTTGGCTACAAATTTGTAATTGTAAATCCCTTGTTTGAGTAGCATTACTCCTTCATAAATTTCCAAAGCGGGATTGTAATACATCCTATTGCTTTCATTCAACTCGTAATTATTGAATTTCCCATAGACATAAATTTCTTGGTCTTTGAGCAAAACTGGGGCTGACAGACTGAAATGAACCCAACTGTAGTCGGCTTCTATATCCCCATTTTCTGATCCTTGCAGAGTTCTGATGATGAAGTCTCCATTGAGGTCTTGGGTAAAGTTGTAGGGGTATCCCCTACGAACAAAATTGGTCGTTAAGTAAGTTTCATACAATCGATTCAATTCTACCAAACTGATATTTGCACTGGTGATTTGAATGTTCTTGGTGTCAAAAAAAAGGTATTCATTGCCCCCTTCGAATCTGCTTTCAGCGTCATAACGATATTCCAAGCGACTGCCGTTGTTGTATTGTGGCTTCAAATGATTAAGAACAGTATTCCACTGTTCGTTTTGAAGGATGGTTACGTGTAATTGGTTTTGTGGATCACGAAAAAATTCCCCCTTAGGAGGAATGATTGAGAATTGCACACTTTGATGGGTTTGGTAAAATTCAAGATCTCGGGTTCTGAAAACCCCAGCATTCACCGAAGCCCCGTCTTCATAGATCAAAAATCTTCGTGAAAAAACCATTTCATCGGCTTCGTTGTAGATTTCCAGAAGGTAATTCCCAGAGATTAAAAATTCCGTTTGTTTGTTGGGTAAATCAAGTTGGTAGTGGGTGTATGGTTGGAGGGTGTTAAAAGAGGTCTGATAGTTTTCGATTCTCAAATTGTCAAAACCTTTGAGATATTCATTTTGAAATAAGTTTGAAGTTGTCCAATCGTGATTGAAATATTTGATTCTGTAGTAGTAATTCCTTTCATCTCCATTCAGATCATCGAAATGCAATTGAAAAGATTCTCCGAGTTTTACGATGGGAAATTGATTTTTGAAGGCTTGGTTTTTAAAAACGATAGATTTTATGGATTGATCGACTACTATTTCTTGTGGATTTTGTGCCAAAAGTGTTTGTATGCAGTAGAGTGTAAATCCAAAACGTTTAAGCAAGGAATTTTTCAACATATTGTAAAATTAGGAATTTAAAAGCATTTGACGGATCATTGCCAAGCCGCTTTTCTGAAAAGTTAAACGACTATTTAGAATTGTTATAAATTATTCATTTTTGCCATTTATTCATTTTAAGGGATGGGGCTTTATTAGTAAATTTGTGTGATTTTAGAAACTTTCATATATGTCTGTAGGCATTCGCATCCGTAGGGGTGCAACCATCCAATTGAAAGGAGAGTCTGAAAAAATTTTATCAGATGCTTCCCCTTCCAAAACATTTGCTCTAAAACCTGACAATTTTTTTGGAATTGTTCCTCGCCTGATGGTCAAAGAAGGAGAGAAGATTGCCGAAGGAGCGCCTGTTTTTCATTCCAAAAAAGACCCGCGAATATTGTTCGTTTCTCCTGTATCAGGAACGGTCAAAGAAGTGGTGAGGGGTGCCAAAAGAAAAATTTTAAAAATCGTTATTGAAGAGCAAGCGGGAGATGTGGTAACCCACAAAATACCTGCTTCCAAATCTTTGAATCGTGAAAACATTACCGAAATTCTTTTGAATAGCGGTGCTTGGCCTTATATCAAACAAAGGCCTTATGGGATTACTGCCGATCCGGATGCTATACCAAAGGCCATTTACGTTTCTACCTATGCCTCAGCCCCCTTAGATGTTGACTTTCAGTTTTTACTCAAAAACGATAAAGAAGATTTCCAAAAGGGAATTGACGTACTTAATGCCATGGTAGAAAGTCCGGTGACACTTTCTGTAGATGCTACTTTTTCAGGTTTTTTTGAAAATATTAAAGGGGTAGAGTTGTTGCGGATCAACGGACCACACCCTGCTGGAAACGTCAGCGTTCAAATCCACAAACATATGCCCATCAATATGGGAGAGAAAGTTTGGGAAGTACGTCCCGAGGACGTGGTCAATATCGGTAAGTTGTTCGATAATGGCCAATTCAGCGCCCAACGTACATTGGCCGTAGCCGGTGAATCGGTTTTACAACCCCAATACATCAAGACTAAAATTGGCGCCCTTATCAGTGCCTTAACAGATATTACTGGCTTTGACAATAGTCAACAAAATCGTTTTATCAACGGTGATGTTCTAAGTGGAAAGGCCGAGTCTCCCGACGGTCATTTGGACTTTTACAACAATTTATTGACCATCATACCCGAAGGAAACCATTACCGAATGTTTGGGTGGTTGCCTTTTATGGATAACAAAATTCCCAGCTTGTCCAAAACCTCTTTGTCTTGGTTGTTTGGCAACAAAGGCTATAACGTTGATACCAACATGAATGGAGAAGAAAGAGCCTTTGTGGTTACTGGTGAAATGGAAAAAGTATTTCCAATGGAGATTTATCCCATGCAGTTACTCAAAGCCTGTATGGCGAATGATATCGAAAAAATGGAAGCTTTGGGCATCTATGAAGTCATTCCCGAGGATTTTGGGTTGATCGATTATGCCAACACCTCCAAAATCGAAGCACAGCAAATTATCAGAGAAGGAATTGAATTAATGATTAAAGAAGTAGGATAATATTTACAGTATGAATTTTTTGAGGAATAAATTAGACGATCTTAAAAGACCCTTTGGCAAAGGCCAAAAATGGGAAAAGTATGCTCCGGCCGTTAACGCCTTTGACACTTTTCTTTTTGTACCCAACCATACCACCCATACCGGGGCACACATTCGAGATGCGGTTGATCTCAAAAGAACAATGGTAACGGTCATCATCGCATTGATGCCCGCATTGATTTATGGAATTTACAATACTGGATATCAGCATTTTATTCAAACTGGAGAGGCTTTTACCTTTTTGGATGCATTTATTCATGGGTCTTGGAAAATTGTTCCCATGATTATTGTATCCTATGTGGTAGGATTGACCATTGAATTTATTTTTGCCGTCTATCGCGGTCACGAAGTCAACGAGGGTTACTTGGTAACAGGTCTTTTGATCCCAATGATCATGCCCGTTGACATTCCCCTTTGGATGGTTGCCATTTCGGTTGCCTTTGCGGTTTTGATTGCCAAAGAAGCTTTTGGGGGAACGGGGATGAACATTTTAAATCCTGCACTCACCGCCAGAGCCTTTGCATTTTTTGCCTATCCCACCTACATGTCGGGAAATAAAGTTTGGGTTTCGGAAGCTTCCAACATCGATGGGATTTCTGGTGAAACCATTTTGGGTTCTTTGGCCGCAGGGGGTAATGTCAACTACAGTTTCTTTGAAATGTTTCAAGGATCCATCCCTGGTTCCATTGCAGAGACCTCAGCCCTTTTTGTTTTGATTGGGGCAGCCATCTTGATTATCACAGGAGTGGGCAGTTGGAGGATCATGCTAGGAAGTGTTATTGGAGCAGCTTTTGTAGGTTTCCTATTCAATCTTTGGGGTGCCAATGCCCTGATGAGCTTTTCATGGGTCAATCACTTGGTCGTAGGAGGTTTTGCTTTTGGTGTTGTCTTTATGGCCACCGATCCCGTCTCTGCCGCCCAAACCAACAAAGGAAAGTGGGTTTATGGAATCCTAGTGGGTGTATTTTGTATTTTAATTAGAGTATTTAACCCCGCCTATCCTGAAGGGGTAATGTTGGCCATATTGTTGATGAATGTTTTTGCCCCCACCATCGACCATTATGTCATCCAAGGAAACATAAACAAACGTAAAAAAAGATGGGCTTCAGCCCTCAAAACTGCATAGTCATGAACAGAGACTCCAACGGATATACTTTTCTTTTTGCTGCTGCAATGGTACTGGTGGTTGCTTCCACTTTGGCCTTTACAGCCAGCTCACTCAAATCCCTTCAGGCCGATAATGTCAGAAAGGAAAAAATGCAGAACATACTCTCTACCATCGGCATTCAGACCGATAGAGAGCAAGCCGAAACACTCTATAAACAATACATTACTGGAACTTTGGCTTTGGATCATATGGGGAATGCGGACGAAAAAGTGGACGCCTTCCAACTGAAGTTGAACAACGAAATCAAAAAACCCGCCAAAGAACAGCGTTTTCCTCTTTACAAGGCTGTTGTTGATGAGGTGAGCTATTATATTATACCACTTCGAGGTTCTGGTTTATGGGACGCCATCTGGGGGTATATCGCCCTTAAGTCCGACATCAACACCATTCAAGGTGCCGTATTTGACCACAAAGGAGAAACCGCCGGACTGGGTGCTGAAATTACCCAGCAGTGGTTTATGGATCGATTCAAAGAAGAAAAAGTCTTTGACAGTTCAGGTAAACTAGTAGGTATCAGTGTTTCCAAGACCAATAACGACCCCAAAGATACAGACAAAGACGACCACGAAGTCGATGCTATTTCTGGTGCTACCATTACTGGAGACGGTGTTACGGATATGATCATCGAGCGACTGGCTCATTATCTTCCTTATTTCGAAAAGGAAAAAACCACCATGGCCTCGATTAATTAACAAACTATGGCAGACAAAGAAGCAAAATCTTCAGAAAAACCAACCCTCTTATTCCTCAACAAGGAATCTGAGCCTTTATTTTCCAAAAAGAACAGGGCGCTTTTGACCGACCCTTTGGATGACAACAACCCCATTACCGTTCAGGTTTTAGGCGTATGTTCCGCTCTTGCAATTACTGTTCAACTCAAGCCTGCTTTGGTGATGACACTATCTGTAGTTGCTGTGATGGGAGCCAGTAATGTCATCATTTCACTGTTGAGAAATCTAATTCCCAACCGAATCCGAATCATCGTTCAGTTGGTGGTAGTGGCTTCTATGGTAATTTTAGTAGATCAAATTCTAAGGGCTTATGCCTATGATGTCAGTAAACAGCTCTCCATTTTTATTGGATTGATCATCACCAATTGTATCGTAATGGGTCGCTTAGAGGCTTTTGCCTTGGGCAACGGAGTCTGGAAATCTTTCTTGGACGGTATTGGAAACGCTGCCGGTTATGGATTTATCCTTATCGTAGTGGCTTTCTTTAGAGAACTTCTTGGTTCGGGAAAACTTTTTGGCTTTCAAGTCATTCCCGATGCACTATACGAAATGGGTTACGAAAATAATGGTTTGATGCTCTTGTCTCCCATGGCGCTAATTACTGTGGGTGTCTTTATTTGGATTCAACGCGCTCGTAACCGTAAACTCATAGAAAAGAATTAGATCATGGAAGGATTTTTAAACTTATTCGTAAAAAGTATTTTTATTGAGAACATGATCTTTGCCTATTTCTTGGGGATGTGTTCCTATTTAGCCGTTTCAAAAACTGTAAAAACAGCCGTTGGACTGGGTTTTGCGGTTATTTTTGTCTTAGCCATAACCGTTCCAATTAACTTTTTGTTGGATACCTACCTTTTACGCCCTGGCGCTTTGCAATGGTTGGACCCTTCCTATGCAGAGATCGACTTGAGTTTTTTGAGCTTTATTATGTTTATTGCTGTCATTGCCTCTATGGTGCAATTGGTGGAGATGATTGTTGAAAAATTCGCTCCTGCTCTCTACGGAGCTTTGGGAATCTTTCTTCCACTTATCGCAGTAAACTGTGCCATATTGGGAGGATCATTGTTCATGCAACAAAAAGATTTTTCGGGTGTAGCCGAATCTGCAGTTTATGGATTGGGTTCAGGTGTGGGTTGGTTGTTGGCCATTTTGGCCATTGCTGCCATCAGAGAAAAAATTATTTATTCAAATGTGCCAGCTCCACTTCGCGGACTGGGTATTACCTTTATTATAACAGGTTTGATGGCATTGGGTTTTATGAGTTTTATGGGGATTAAATTATAGTAAATTAGAGATGGATTATTCAGTTATTGTTGCGAGTGTTGTGGTTTTTTTGGTCATCACCTTTCTTTTGGTGGGAATGCTTCTGGGAGCCAAGGCAAAATTATTGCCCTCTGGACCAGTAAGTCTTTTAATCAATGGGGATAATGATGTAGAGGTTTCCTCTGGGAGTACTTTACTCACCACTTTGGGGAACAACAAAATATTTTTACCCTCCGCCTGTGGAGGTGGCGGAACCTGTATTCAATGTAAGTGTCAGGTGATTGAAGGAGGTGGAGAGATTCTCCCCACTGAAGCCCCGCACTTTACCCGAAAAGAAATCGCCGAAGGATGGCGTTTGGGCTGTCAGGTCAAAGTAAAAGAAAATATGGTCATCCAAGTCCCCGAAGAGGTATTTGGGATCAAAAAATGGGAAGCTACAGTGGTCAGAAACTGGAACGTTGCCTCTTTTATCAAAGAATTTGTGGTGGAGATACCCGAAGCTATGGATTATGAAGCTGGGGGTTATATTCAGATTGAAATACCCCAATGTGAAGTCAAATACAGTGATATCGATATTTCTGCCCACCCTGAAGAACACCCCGGTGAACCCGATAAGTTCAAGCTGGAATGGGACAAATTTAACCTTTGGCCTTTGGTAATGAAAAATCCCGAAACAGTTGAGCGAGCCTATTCTATGGCTTCCTTTCCTGCCGAAGGTCGTGAAATTATGCTTAACGTCAGGATTGCCACCCCACCATGGGATCGCAATAAAAATGACTGGATGGAGGTCAATCCCGGTATAGCATCTTCCTATATTTTCTCAAAAAAAGCAGGTGATAAAGTAACCATCTCCGGCCCTTATGGAGAATTTTTTATCAATCACTCAGAGGCCGAAATGCTTTACGTAGGAGGTGGAGCCGGTATGGCTCCCATGCGTTCTCACTTATACGAGTTATTCAGAACCCTAAAAACTGGACGAAAGGTAAGCTTTTGGTACGGTGGTCGTTCCAAGAGAGAACTATTCTACTTAGATCACTTCAGGGCTTTGGAAAAAGACTTTGAAAATTTCAAGTTTTATGTTGCTCTTTCAGAACCTATGGAAGAAGACAACTGGAAAATCAAAGACGGTCTCGATGGTGAAGGTGATGGATTCAAAGGATTTGTTCACCAATGCGTGATTGACAACTATCTCAACCACCACGAAGCACCAGAAGACATTGAGGTTTACTTCTGTGGCCCTCCTCTGATGAACCAAGCGGTAGAGAAAATGGCCGACGACTTTGGTATTCCTCCAGAGAACGTTCGATTTGATGATTTCGGTGGATAGATGCTTGGTGCGCAAGAAATTCATCAATTGGCCATGAAAGAGGTGGGCGACCATCTTACTGCACAGGGTTTTGAGTTTCTGGCAGTCAATTCACAACCCAAAAAAGATCCACAGTTTGTTTGTCTCAAGGGTCAAAAACTTCATTTTGTTGTGGTTAGGGGGTGCTTGTATCCCAAAAACCCCAAAGAATATGATGTCCAATTGTTGGAGCAAGTCAGAGATCACGGCATCAAATACAAAGCCACCACCTATTATGCTGGAGTAGGTTTTGCCCATGCCGATGATTATGAATTGCCATTAACCCAAAACGATCCCTATGCAGTCAATTTTGACGGGCTTCAAATTATGGACTAGTTTCAGCCTCCTCGGGTTGATTTTTTCGTGTAGTCCAAATCCTTCAAAAGCCAAAAGACTGCAAGGTTTTGCTCTGGGAACTTCCTACAACATTCAATATGTAGCCGATATTTCCGAACAGGAGGTACAAAATGGAGTGGACTCTATATTTTATGTTATTAACAAATCTCTATCTACCTATCTGCCTCAATCCGATATCTCTAAAATCAATAGGGGGGATTCTACGGTGGTCGTAGATCATCACTTCAGAAAAGTATTTCAAAAAGCGACTGAAGTTTGGAAAGCAACAGGAGGATATTTTGACCCCACCGTAGGGTCTTTGGTCAATGCTTATGGCTTTGGGCCAAAAAGATCAATAGATGTATTAAGTATTGATCAAATGGACAGCCTCCTCCAACTGACGGGTTGGCAAAAGGTGCAAATGAGAGCGAACCATACCATAAAGAAGGATTTTCCTAATATTTACATTGACTATAATGCCCTGGCTAAAGGATACACCGTTGATGTTGTAGGAAATTTCTTGCAAAGTTTGGGCAGTTTAGACTATATGGTAGAAATAGGAGGAGAGATCGTCGCCAAAGGCAACAGTCCCAAAACTCAAAAAGCTTGGAAAATTGCCATCGACGATCCTCGTCAAGGAGAAGAGCGTGATTTTTTACAGACCCTAACGATAAAGAATCAGGCCATTGCAAGTTCTGGAAACTATCGTAAGTACAGACTAGACCCTAACACAGGAGAGCGGTTTGTTCACTCCATTAATCCCTTAACGGGCTCGGCTTATAAAACCAATATTTTAAGCACCTCTGTCAAAGCTCCAGACTGTATGACAGCAGATGCGTGGGCTACTGCACTTATGGTTATGCCCCTAGAAAAAGGTCAAGCATTGATCGAAAACCAACCCCATCTGGAAGCCCTCTGGACAATAGCCAAAGACGATGACTTTTTGGTCGTTGAATCAACAAAGTGGTAAATCTCCTTTTTTTTATAAATTCATAGTTCCCAAGTTTTTCAATTTGTTAAACTATGAAGCAAGATTATTGGTTTGTTGGGATTTTCTTTTCCCTATTTTTCACTCATAGTGTTTTTTCTCAAATGACACTTTTCGGGGATTTGTATATCGCTCCTCAGAGTGAATTGCACATCGCATCTGATAAACTTTATTTTGAGGCGGGGAAAATAATTACCGATAGAGGAGTGGATTCAGGAACGCTTTCTTTTGCCCGTAAGGCGAATTGGGAAAGTGCCAATCACGATACCCATGTGGATGGTTTTATCCGTTTTTATGATTCAGATGAATTTATATACCCCGTTGGTCATAGAAATATTTTCCAACCAATATATCTGATCAATTTCAAAGGACATAATTATTTTGACTTAGCGTATAATCATATGGGTCACCAAGTCAATGCATCTTTGATTCAATTGCTGGTGTGAGCAAAACCCATTATTGGGAATTAAGAAACCCCCGGGGATCCGCTCAATTGATCCTCTCTTGGAATGTATTTTCTGGTATTGATAAACTTTTAGGCTCAGCCCCGTCACCAGAAAAAGCCTTAGACTTAATCACCATAGGAGGCTTTGACGGTGAACGCTGGATTCCTATCCAAAGTGAATTAAAAGATTTTTCTACTAATGGGGGTAGCGTAAACTCCCTTTTGAAGGGATACATAGAATCCAAAAATAGAGTTGATTTTTCAAAATTTTCTGCCTTTACATTGATGATGCGCAATATCCCTGTCATTGATTCCAAAGAAATTTCTCAAGCCATCACACCCAATGGCGATGGTAAAAATGATACGTGGATCATTGAGGGGATTGAGCAGTACCCCAAAGCACAAATTTTTGTTTACAACCGTTGGGGAGAAGTCGTTTTTAGTGCCAACAGGGGTTATAAAAACGATTGGGCCGGTAACTATAAAAACAACAGAGACCTTCTTCCTACCGGCCCTTACTATTATATCATTGACTTTGAAAATGATGGTAGAATCGACCTGAGTGGTTGGATTTATATTTCGGATTGATTCCTTTTAATATCGTTAATGGTGAAAAAAATAAGTGCTTTTTTTCTAACACTTTTGCCCATGTTGATTTGGACTCAACAGGATACCCAAATTGCTTTTTTTAAAAAACACCTCCAATTGTACAATCCTGCTGCAACAGGTTTGGAAAATCAGATGATATTGAGCTCTACCATACGCAGTCAATGGAGTGATGTTAAGGGAGCTCCTAATGTTCAATTATTCAATTTGTCCATTCCCGAAGGGGAAAAAAGATTGGGATATGGGGCACTTTTGATGATGGATAAAACTTTTATCTAACATCAAACAAGACTATTTGCAAGCTTTTCCTATCGTCTACCAATAGGAGAAAAAAATTCCTTATATCTCGGAGTTCAGGGAGGAGGGAATCACATGAATCTCAATTTTAATGATCTAAATTTGGCCCATAAAGACGACGGAAAACTTGAAAATCTTACACGTTTTTATCCCAACATTGGAGTAGGGGTTTATTATAAAATGGAAAAAGGATTCTTTTCTTTCTCTGCCCCTATGTTGTTTGGTCATAAAAACAAGAAAAACAATGAGGCTATTAGCCCTAGCCCGTTGGATGATCCCCACCTTTATCTATCGGTGGGTATTCGATATCCTGCCTTTGCAGAGAATTGGAAATATATTGTATACACTCTCGTCCGTTGGGTCGACAATGCACCAACCAGCTCAGTAATTAATGCCGGGCTTGCTTATCAAAAATCTGAATTGTTATTTATCTACCACCATAATAGCGGTTTGGGAGTATCTGCACTTTTTGACAACGGAGGCCCCATAAGTGTTGGCTATGCCTATCAATTTTCCACTTTTGATTTACTTTCAAAATTACACTATGGAAACCACGAGTTAACCCTGAGAATCCGATTTAACAATAAAAAAATTGAATCCAAAGAATTGGATGCAGACGAAAAATCTAAAGATAAACTTAGTATGAATTAAAAGCCAATTATTAATTCCCTAAAACTACCTACTATGAAACTTAATCAACTATTTATTTCATTGGGCTTAATGGCGTTTTTAACTGCTTTTAGCCTAAAGGCTCAAGTCAAAATTGGAAACAATCCCAAAAATGTCAATACACACGCATTGCTTGAGTTAGAAAGTAAAGACCAAGGGCTGCTTTTGCCCCGATTGACTCAGGCCCAAAGAGATGTTGCTTTTGGTGCCGATGTGCCTGATGGACTTTTGATCTTCAATACAGACAGCGGGGCTTTGGAAGTTTTTAATACCAAAAAAGGTTGGGCGACCATAGGGATTTCTGATGTGTCCTCCTCTTCATTAGAGTTAACCCATGATCATCAATTGATTATGAATGGCAAGTTTCGGGTGAATTTGACCAATTATTTTAATGTTAATCAACAACTTACATTAAAAGGCAATGTTCTTTCTTTAACCAATGGAGGAAGAGTAGATTTGACTTATTTGACGGTTCCTTCAACCGCTGCGGGAATTCCGGGTCCAGCAGGTCCAGCGGGTCCTGTGGGGCCACAAGGTCCACCGGGTCAACCCGGCCCGCCAGGCCCACCGGGGGCTGACTCGGCCAGTAATACACTAAAGTTTACAAAATTGGGGACACTGACAGAAACTACCCTAAAATTGGATCAAGGGAGTGAAATAATTTTGAAAGCCGGAAACGGCATTGAATTTCAAACTACTTCAACCAGCATAATGATAATTGGTTCTGATCAAAAAGGGGTATTTTCAACTCAAAATAATGTGACCAGCAACTCTCAGGGAGACGTCAACACTGATGACTTTGTTTTTGGGTCTAATCAATTAGAAAATAAAACCGGAGCAGATGATGATACCCGAATGATATTTGATAAAAGCAAAGGAGCTTTCCGCGCAGGAAGAGATGGGAGAGGAACTTGGAATGAATCCAAAAGAGGGGAGTATTCAGTTGGCCTGGGGTACAATACTGAGGCCAAGGCCGATCGAAGTGTTGCTCTTGGGAATAGCCTTACTGCTACAGCCTATGCCGAAACCTTATTGGGGAGCTATAACGAATCCTTTTCGGGAGCCTCTCCAAGTAGTTGGCAAGAAAACGATCCTTTGTTGACCATTGGAAATGGAACGAGCAGCAGTAGAAAAAGCACAGCTCTTATCCTTTTAAAAAATGGAAATTTAGGAATTGGAACAATGACTCCAAAAAAAAATCTAGAGGTAGTGGGTGTAGTTTCTGCTACATCATTTGATGGAAACTCTATTATTTTAAATGACGGAGGTACTCTCATTACCGACAGGGCTGGTATATATGCGACCACTTCCAATACGGTCACAGAACTCGTCGCTTTTGACAGCGACGCGAACGAGTCCACCATCTCTCCCCACAACTTTAGTTTGATCGGACAACCCAGTGAGGATATGGCCTGGAGTTTCTATTCCAAAAACACGAATAAAAACAAACAAGTGAATGTTGATATGATGAAGATGGTGCGTTTGGTGGAGTCTATGTCGGGTCAAAAGTTGATATACCTAGCAGATTTGGAGGGCAATGCCCTTAAAGAAAGTTCAGAACTGGAGGTAACACGATTGGAGGAAGAAATCAAGGCACTTAGGTCGCAAAATAAAGTCTATCAAAAAACTTTAGAGGCACTACTCAAAAGGGTTGAGACTTTGGAGAATCATTTAACTCCATAAGAAGGAAAGCTTTTAGGAATTAGAAAAAGTTATTTCCGCATCAACGGAATCATTTCTTGTTGCGGAAGAGCAAATCGAACCGTCTCTTCAGGGCTTAAGTCTTTTTGGATAAAAATTCGCTCAGTAGAAAAACCTACTGACTCCAGTCGGTGGTAGTAGTCTTGTCCATATACTCTCACATGGTCATATTGCCCAAAAGTTTTTGTACGTTCATCTGCATCGGTAATGCTGTCGTCTTCAAATGTTTTCTCTCTTTCCTCTTCCAAGGGAACTTGTGCGATCAGTGTTCCACCCTTTTTTAAAACTCTATACAATTCCCTCATGGCTTTAAGATCGTCAGGGATATGTTCCAAAACGTGATTGCAAAGGATCAAATCGTATTGATCGTCAGAAAAAGGCAGATTACAAATGTCTGCTTTCACATTGGCCAAGGGAGAATGGAGGTCGGTGGTGGTATAATCCCAATGCTTAAATTGTTTGAATTTCCTGTAAAAAACCTGTTCCGGAGCCACATGCAGTACCTTGAGTTTTTGGTTTAAAAAATCGGTTTTCCTATCCAAGTATAGCCAGAGCAATCGATGGCGTTCCAGAGAAAGTGTCCCAGGACAAAGGGCATTGGGGCGAAGTGTTTTACGATACCCATAGGGCAGAAATTTTCGGTATTGTGAGCCATCAATGGGGTCAGTGAATTGATTTCCTTTGTAATAGATTCGCAATAGAGGTTGAAACAGCAGACTCACCCGAATCAAAAAAGATCGTGGAAAAAAGCGTAGAATCCACTTCATGCCTCAGCCCTATGTTTTTTAAAGGGAATTTCTTCGTCGGATTCAATTCCCAACGCTTCGTATATAAAATCAAAGGTGGAAAGCAGTTGTGGTTTGCCGTCTATCAAAGCCACATTGTGTTCAAAATGTGCACTGGGCTGGTTGTCGGCAGTTTTGATGGTCCATCCATCGCTAAAATGACGTATGTTTTTGGTGCCCATATTGGTCATGGGTTCTATGGCGATGACCATACCGTTGCTAAATTTTTTTCCCCTACCTCTTTTGCCATAGTTGGGAATTTCGGGAGATTCGTGCATTTCTCTTCCCAAACCGTGTCCTACCAATTCTCTTACCACTCCATAGCCAAAAGATTCTGTATAGCTTTGAATGGCGTGACCCAAATCACCAACTCGGTTACCGTGACAAAAAGCTTCTATACCAATGTAGAGCGATTTTTTAGTCACCTCCAATAACTTTTTGGTTTCATCGGCTACCGTTCCCAGTTCGAAGGTGTAGGCGTGGTCACCGTAAAACCCATTTTTAAGCGCTCCGCAATCCACAGAGAGAATGTCTCCCTCCTTTAAGGGTTTGTTGTTGGGAATTCCATGAACCACCTCTTCGTTGGGGCTTACGCAAAGCGTATTGGGGAAGTCATACAATCCCAAAAAACCAGGTTCTGCTCCGTGATCTCGAATAAAAGCTTCGGCCAAGCGATCCAAATGGAGCGTAGTCACTCCAGGTTTTATCTCTTTGGCCAACATGCCTAGGGTCTTGGACACAATCAATGCGCTTTCACGCATCAACTCGATTTCCTCTAAACTTTTGATCTTTACCATCTACTATTTGTACGAATGAGTGTAGGGCTCCCCTTTAATGATTGTTGCAATATCAGATTCGAGACTGTTTACGGGCAACTCTACAAATCTATTGATTTCATATTCATTTTTAGTAAAAATAAGGGTAGGGACATTGTAAATTTCTAAACCCTGTTCAAAGTTTTGAGGAGTAGTTTTTTCTTCCGACATGGCATACATCTCTATATTATTTGTGTCAAATTCTATTTGATCTAGCAACTTAAAAAAGTGTGGTATTTCTCTTTGGCTGTCCTCACACCAAGTTCCCATAAAAACTTTGATTTTCAAACCTTTGAGATGTGGTTGAAGGTCTTTTCCCCATTGAGGATCCACTGAAATTTTATTGTATTCTTCCACAAACCATGAGGTGATGTTCGATGTTTGCAAATTGGCCTTGTTAATTTTACCTAAGAGAATAATTTCGCCACTGCTGGCTTTGGTTGGTTGGGTCTCCAAAGGCTTTTGAGGTGGAGAACCACAACTCACCAACAGGACGCTAAGGCAGATTAAAAAAACTTTTTTCATAGTTTGGATATTTGGGGATTGAGGATTTTTAGACCAATGGTTTTCCCGTCATGGCAGTGGGAATATCAACCGCCATCAGCTTTAGAATGGTAGGTGCAATGTCACCCAACACACCGTTAATGACGGGGCTATTGTTTTTATCAACCAAAATCAACGGAACCGGATTGGTTGTATGTGCCGTATTGGGTGAACCATCGGGATTGACCATGGTTTCACAATTTCCGTGATCAGCAATCACAATGATTTTGTATTCGTTTTCCAAAGCCACATCAATGATTTTTCCTGCGCATTGATCTACGGTCTCACAGGCTTTGATGGCGGCTTTTAGATCTCCTGTATGCCCTACCATGTCGGGATTGGCAAAGTTCAAACAGATAAAATCAGGCTGCTCCTCTCTGATTTTGGGAATGATGGCATCCCTAACTTCGAAAGCACTCATTTCGGGTTGGAGGTCATAGGTTGCAACTTTGGGAGAGGGGCACATGATGCGCTCCTCCCCTTTAAAAGGCTCTTCTCTTCCTCCATTAAAAAAGAAGGTCACGTGGGGGTATTTTTCGGTTTCTGCGATTCTTATTTGGGTTTTCCCAGCTTTGGAAAGGGTTTCGCCCAAAGTGTCTTCCAAGTTGTCTTTTTCAAATACAACCTTTATGTTTTTGAAGGTTTTGTCATAATTGGTTAGGGTAACATAATGTAAATCCAAAGGCTTCATGTCCTGCTCTGGGAAAGCACGTTGTGAAAGGGCATCGGTCAATTGTCGCCCGCGGTCAGTACGATAATTGAAAAAGATCACCACATCTCCTTGGGCAATTTTACCCAAGGGTTGATCGTTAGAGTCAACGGCAATCAAAGGTTCGATAAACTCGTCGGTAATTCCCGCAGCATAGCTGGCTTCAACACTTTCGACCATGTTGTGGGTGGGAGTTCCCTTGGCGTGCACCAATGCATCATAGGCTTTTTTGACCCTTTCCCATCTTTTGTCCCGATCCATGGCATAGTAACGCCCAGTGATCGAGGCCAGTTTTGCCTTCGTCTGATCAAGTTTTTGGGTTAATTTCCGAAGATAGCTAGCTCCAGATTTGGGATCCACATCTCGGCCATCAGTAAAGCCGTGGACAAAAACTTGGGGAACATTGAATTGTGCCGCCATCTCCAAAAGTCCCTCTAAGTGATCCAGATGCGCATGTACGCCTCCATCGGAAAGTAGTCCCAAAAAATGTACATTTTTCCCTTGCTTTTGGGCGTAGGTCAATGCCTCCACCAAAACGGGATTCTTTTCTACGCTTTTGTCGGCAATGGCTTTCGAAATTTTAACCAAGTCTTGGTAAACAATTCTTCCTGCTCCCAGATTCATATGTCCCACTTCGCTATTTCCCATTTGTCCGTTGGGAAGACCCACGTTTTCTCCATGGGTTAAAAGAGAGGCATGGGGATACTTATTAGACCAAGCATCCATATTGGGTGTTTGGGCTAAATCTACTGCAGAGACCTCAGGGTTGGGTGCAAAACCCCATCCATCCAAGATCATTAATATTACTTTTTGGGCCATTCAATTTTTTTTACAAAGATAGCAATTCCACCAGCTTGTATTCCGAGCAAATAGCGAAAAAAATATTTGTTGTTTCTTTGTAGAGATGATACAAAAAGGGATTGTTTATTGTTCAACAGGAAGCCATTACCGCGTTAAATCCGATGGAGTATTTTACGATTGTAGAATCAAAGGAAAATTCCGAATCAAAGGCATTAAAAGTACCAATCCCGTAGCTGTAGGGGACAGGGTCTTGTTTGATAGGGAATCTGATGGAGTAAAAAAAACGGGAGTCATCACCGAAATCGAATCTCGTCAGAACTACATTGTCAGAAAATCGGTCAACCTTTCCAAACAAATCCACATCATTGCCTCCAATATTGATCAAGTTTTTTTGATGATTACCCTCAAATCACCACCCACTTTTCCTGCATTTATCGACCGTTTTTTGGTCACCGCCAAAGCCTATGAAATCAAAACTGTATTGGTATTCAATAAAATTGATCTCTATACTTCCCAAGAATTGAAGAATATGCGATCCCTAAAGTTGATCTATGAAAAAATTGGTTATGACTGCCACGAAGTAGTGGCCAAAGAGGTTCATAGCTTGGTAGAGATTCAAAGAACCATGACGCAAAAAGTGAGTGTATTTTCTGGCCACAGTGGGGTGGGGAAATCCACCCTACTCAACAGCCTTTCGCCAGATTTGGATTTGAAAACTGCCAATGTTTCTGTCCAACACGAACAGGGGCAGCATACCACTACTTTTGCCGAAATGTTTGATCTGGAGGGAGGAGCCAAAATCATCGATACCCCTGGGATCAAAGGTTTTGGAGTGGTGGACATCCAGAAGGAAGAATTGTCGGGCTATTTCGTCGAGTTTTCGGTACTCAAAGAAAAATGTAAATTCAATAATTGCCTGCATACCAATGAACCGCAATGTGCTGTCAAAGCAGCATTGGAGGCAGGCGAAATCGCCCAAAGTCGATACAAATCCTATCTACAATTGTTAGAGGACGATACTTTATACCGATAAGTTATGAGAATCGTCATTCAGCGGGTCATTCAAGCAAACGTGAAAGTGGAAGAAGAAGTTGTGGGAACCATCGGCAAAGGCCTATTGGTGTTGTTGGGAATTGAAAATGATGATAATTCCTCTGATATCGAATGGTTGGTCAACAAATTGATCAATCTGAGGATTTTTAATGATAAAAATCAAGTGATGAACCTTTCGCTCAATGATATCAAGGGAGAGTTGTTGGTCATCAGTCAGTTTACGTTAATGGCTTCGACCAAAAAAGGCAATCGACCTTCTTATGTGAGAGCCGCCCGACACGAAACAGCCATTCCGTTATACGAGCGGTTTATAAGCTTGTCAGAGCAAAAGTTGGGGAAAAAAATAGCCAAGGGTGTTTTCGGTGCAGACATGAAAGTCAGCCTGACCAACGATGGGCCTGTAACCATTGTGATTGACTCCAAAAACAGGGAATAATACTAAAGTATATTGACTTCAAATTCCAAGTCAATCGAAAAGTTTTCCAAAACCTTGTCTCTGATTTGTTGGGCCAGTTTTTTGATTTCAGCACCGGAGGCATTGCCGTAGTTGACCAAAACTAAGGCTTGGTTTTGGTGGACACCTGCATCATTCTTACGATAGCCTTTGAAGCCCAAGTGGTCGATCAACCAAGCAGCAGGAATTTTGACTTTTCCCTCTTGATCGGGATAGTGAGGTAGGTTGGTGTATTGTTGTTGCAGTGCCGCAAATTGTTCTGAACCAACTACTGGATTTTTAAAAAAACTACCACTGTTTCCGATTTGACGGGGATCGGGCAATTTGGCTGATCGGATTTGGACCACGGCCTGTGCGATCTTTTGAATACTGGGAGACTTGGACTCGATTTTTTCGGACAAACCTCCGTAGGAGGTGTTGATTTGATGTGGTGCCTTGGTTAGATTGAACTGAACCGAAGTAATGATGTATTTTCCTTTGAGTGCATTTTTAAAAATGGAATTTCTGTACCCAAATTCACATTCGGTCTTGTTAAAGGTTTTGATCTCACCGGTTTCTCGAGACATGGCTTCGCAACTTTCAAAAACTTGGCTAAGCTCCGCCCCATAGGCCCCTATGTTTTGGATGGGAGCCGCTCCCACACTACCGGGGATCAAGGCCAAATTTTCAACACCCCCAAAATCTTTTTTTAAACACCACAAAACAAAATCATGCCAGTTTTCCCCCGCAGCGACTTTGACCTTAGCCCTGTACTTATCCTCCTGAAGGATTTCTATTCCACGGCTTTCAATTCTTAGGGTAAGTCCATCAAAATCTTGGGTGAGCAATAGATTACTTCCTCCTCCCAAAACTAAAAGTTGGCCATCTTGGTTTTCGGTCAAAACCGCTTTTAATGCATCAGTGGATTGAATGCCGATGAATTTTTTTGACTTAACGTCGATGCCAAATGTGTTGTAGGCACGTAGAGAAATGTCTTTTTGGAAATTCAAAACCATAGGGAAAGATAGAAAAATGCCTAGGAATTACGATAGGCATTCAAGGCTTTTTCCAAAATTTCGGCAGCGCGTTGGAGTTTTTTGCTATCCAACACAAATGCCAATCGGACTTGATCTTTGCCCAACTCAGGAGAAGAGTAAAAGCCCGCAGCTGGAGCCAGCATAACGGTTTGCCCTTGATCTTCAAAATCGGTGAGCAAAAATTTAGAAAAATCTTCGGCACTATCGACTGGGAGTTTAGCAATACAATAAAATGCTCCCATGGGGTTGGAAACTGCTACACCCTCTATTTTTTCCAGTGCAGCAACGGTGACATTTTTCCTTTTTTCGTATTCTTTTTTTACATCATCCAAATAGGAAGAGGGGGACGAAACAGCGGCTTCACTGGCCATCAACGCCAAGGCAGGGGGAGACAAGCGAAGGTGCGCAAATTTGAGCGCAGTGGCCATCAGTGCTTTATTTTTGGAAATCATACAGCCCACCCTTGCTCCACATAAACTATAACGCTTGGATACCGAATCGATCATCACCGCATGTTCACTGCCTTTTTCCGACTTTAAAACAGAATAATGGGACTGTTCGGTGTAGATGAATTCTCGATATACCTCATCTACGATGATAAAAATATCGTGTGCTACGGCCAGATCAATCAAGGCCTTTATTTCCGCCTCACTGTAGAGATAACCCGTTGGATTACTGGGGTTGCAGATCAGTATGGCTCGGGTCTTGTCAGTGATTTTCTCCTTTAATTCCTCAATGGGAGGCAATTCGAATTGATTTTCAAAATGCGAAACCACAGGAATAACTTCTACACTACAAGCAGCTGCAAATCCGTTGTAATTGGCATAAAAAGGTTCGGGAATGATGATTTCATCCCCAGCATCGCAAATCACGTTGAGGGTAAATGACAAAGCCTCACTGGCTCCTGTGGTTACAATGATGTCATCGGGTTCAATGGCTATACCGTGTTGCTCATAGTAACTGCAAAGCTGAGTTCGATAGGACAGGGAGCCTTGAGAGGAACCATAGGGGAGAAGCTTAAGCGATTGCTTACGTACAATTTCCATCGCCTCTTTAGGGGCTTCAATATCGGGTTGTCCTATATTGAGATGCAAAACTTCTACTCCACGAGTTTTGGCTTCATCTGAGTGAAACACCAGCTTCCGGATGGGAGATGAGGGCAATTCTTGACCTTTTTTGGAAATTTTTGGCATCTTATAATTTATGAGTGCAAATATTCAAAAAAAACCCCTGATTCTCAACTGAGGGTCGGAAATTAATTGATAATGGGATTAAAACAAATCAATTGGCCAACACGTTGCCCTTAATTTTTAATGCAATGATGCTAGCAGAAGCAACATTAGTGTTTACGGTGATCGTTTTTCTGAACACCCCGATTCGATTGGTGTCATACCTTACCGTAATTTCACCTTTTTCTCCGGGGGCGATGGGTTTCTCTGGTTTTTTCGGAATGGTGCATCCACAGCTGGATCTAACACCCTCAATCATTAGAGGAGCATCTCCTGTATTTTCAAAAACAAATGTTCTCATCCCTTCGCTGCCTTTGGCAACTTCACCATAATCGATGGTATCCATGTCAAAACTTATCATGGGACCAGAAGCTTGAGCAGACAACACCAGCGGGGCAAAAATCAATAAAATAAAAAGGATTACTTTTTTCATTCTTATAAATTCTATTCTATAAATTTACAACTTTAAAAAGAAAACCAAAACCGACAGGGTTTTTATAATCCCAAAAGGGTGATTACTTTTGTCGAGCATTTTAAAGGCTTACTACATTTCATGCAGATTCCATCTAAGTTTATATCCCAAAACGTTGAAGATAAATGGTATTCCTATTGGATGGAAAAAGATTTTTTTTCTTCTACTCCAGACGATAGGGATCCCTACACTATAGTGATTCCTCCCCCCAATGTTACTGGTGTGTTGCATATGGGGCATATGTTGAACAATACACTTCAAGACATCATCATCCGCCGTGCGCGTATGCAAGGCTATAATGCCTGTTGGGTTCCTGGCACTGATCATGCCTCCATCGCCACAGAGGCCAAGGTGGTGGCCCGCCTCAAAGAACAAGGCATCGAAAAATCGTCACTTAGTCGTGAAGATTTTTTAAAGCACGCTTGGGATTGGACCCATGAATATGGAGGGGTCATCCTTGAGCAACTCAAAAAATTAGGATGTTCCTGTGATTGGAGCCGAACCAAATTCACCCTAGACGAGGACATGTCGGCTTCGGTGATTGATACTTTTGTACGGCTCTATAATAAGGGCTTAATCTATAGGGGCTTCCGTATGGTCAATTGGGATCCCGAAGCCAAAACCACCCTCTCCGATGAGGAGGTAATTTATGAAGAGCGCGATGGTCAACTCTACCATATCGCCTATGCGGTGGTGGACAGTGACGAAAAAGTGATCATTGCAACGACTCGCCCCGAAACCCTTTTGGGCGATACCGCCGTTTGTATTCATCCCGAGGATGAACGATATACCCACCTCAAAGGAAAACAATTAACAGTTCCCATTGCCAATCGTAAAATCCCCATTATCGAAGATGAATATGTGGACATAGAATTTGGAACGGGTTGTCTTAAAGTGACCCCCGCCCACGATATCAACGACAAAGCCTTGGGCGAAAAACACCAATTGGAGGTCATAGATATTTTTAATGATGATGCCACCCTAAACCATCACGGTTTGGAATTTGAAGGCATGGATCGTTTTGTAGCCCGAAAAAAAATAGCCAAGGCCCTAGAGGCCTCTGGTGAATTGATCAAAAAAGAAAACCACCGCCACAAAGTGGGGACATCGGAACGAACCAAAGCGGTGATCGAACCTCGACTTTCGGATCAGTGGTTCCTCAAGATGGAAGGTTTGGCTCAGCCTGCCATTGAAGCCGTTTTGGAAAGCAAAGAAGTGAAATTGGTTCCGGAAAAGTTTAAAAACACCTACCGACATTGGATGGAAAACATCCGTGACTGGAACATTTCCCGACAGTTGTGGTGGGGACAGCAAATCCCAGCCTATTACTATGGAAAGGACAATTCCCAATTTGTGGTGGCCAAAGATAAAGCTACCGCCCTCGAGTTGGCCAAGGCCAACTCTGGCGATGACCAGCTCCAAGCCTCCGATCTACGTCAAGACGAAGATGTTTTGGACACTTGGTTCTCTTCCTGGTTGTGGCCCATATCGGTTTTTAACGGAGTACTGGAACCCGACAATCCGGAGATCAGTTATTACTATCCCACTCAGGATTTGGTCACCGGACCCGATATTTTATTCTTTTGGGTGGCTCGGATGATCATGTCCGGTTATGTGTTACGGAAGGAAAAGCCTTTTTCGAAGGTCTATTTGACCGGATTGGTTCGAGACAAACAGGGCAGGAAAATGTCCAAACAATTGGGCAACTCCCCCGACGCGCTGGCTCTTATAGAGGAATATGGCGCCGATGCCGTTAGGGTAGGGCTGATGTTGAGTTCTGCCGCTGGAAATGACCTCTTGTTTGACGAAAGCCTCTGCCAACAAGGCAAAAATTTTGCCAACAAAATCTGGAATGCCTACCGTTTGGTCGAGGGATGGGAGGTAAAGCCAAGCCATGAAATACCTGCCGTGAACAAGGCAGCCATTCTGTGGTACAAAAACCTCTTTCAACAAACCCTCAGTCTGATCGATGATCACTATAGCAAGTACAGAATTTCCGATGCTTTGATGAGTTTGTACAAACTGATTTGGGATGATTTTTGTTCGTGGTTTTTGGAAATGGTCAAACCCAGCTATGGAGATCCAATAGACAGTGGTACTCTTGAGGAAGTAAAAGCTTTGTTTGAAGACAACCTCAGGCTGTTGCACCCTTTTATGCCTTTTATCACCGAGGAGCTTTGGCACTATATCGATAAGCGAGACACCCATGAGGCGCTGGTGGTTTCCGATTGGCCCAAGGCGCAACCCATAGATCAAAACTGTATTGATGAATTTGAACTGGTCAAACAAGTCGTGGCGGGTATCAGAAACTTTAGAAAAGAAAAAAACATCGGATTTAAAGAACCATTGATTCTGATTTCCGAGGCTCAACCCCCTTATCCGGAAGTTATTCGTAAACTGGCACAGTTAGAATCCATTGAATCCAAAGTCCAAGACGAAAACCAAGCCCTGGGCTCCTTTAGGGTGGGTCAATCTGAGTTTTTTATTCCCCTTAACCAAGCGATTGATCCAGAGGAGGAACGCAAAAAATTGACCCAAGAATTGGAATACGCCAAAGGCTTTCTAAAATCGGTTGAGAAAAAATTATCCAACGAACGATTTGTTTCCAACGCCCCTGAAAAGGTCATCGAATTGGAACGTAAAAAAGCCGCTGATGCGCAGGAGAAAATTTCTCTATTGGAAAAAAGCTTAAACCAGCTTTAGTTTAGACTTCGGCAATACAGTCCTCTCCACCCTTTACGATCTGATCTTTTTGAACCTTGATCTTGGTACCCAATGGTAAAAACAAATCTACTCTGGAACCAAATTTTATAAATCCGGCATCTGCCCCTTGTATGGCTTCGTCTCCAACTTTTGCATAGTTGACGATCCGGCGTGCTACTGCTCCAGCAATCTGGCGGTATAGGATTTGCCCTACGGTTTTGTTTTCCACCACCACGGTGGTTCTTTCGTTTAACTCGGAGGATTTGGGATGCCAGGCCACCAAGTATTTCCCCGGGTGGTATTTGCTAAAAACAACTGATCCACTGATGGCATAGCGAGTGACGTGTACATTGAGGGGAGACATAAAAATAGATACTTGGAGACGTTTGTCTTTAAAATATTCTTTTTCAAAAACTTCCTCAATGACCACCACTTTTCCATCCACGGGTGAAATGATATGGCTATCGTTGGGGACGGTATTTCTTTTGGGATTTCTAAAAAATTGAAGCACCAATACTAAAACAACGACACTTAGTAAATGCACTGCTTTTTGTAGCCAAAAATGATCGATACGATACTCGGCCAGTATGGCGATGGCCGTACAAAGCAAAAAAGTGTTGATGATGATTTTAAAACCTTCTTTATGAAACATATTCTTTAAAATTAAGTAGTAAGTAAAACCAAGGGGCTACAAAAATAGCACTATCCATTCGATCAAAAAAACCTCCGTGTCCGGGAATCAATGAGCCACTGTCTTTTACTTGAGCATAGCGTTTGAACTGGGATTGAATCAGATCGCCCAAGGTCGCCAAAACACTTGTGATCAAAGCAATGATGAGGTAGTGTATTGTGGATTGATTGGCGTAAAAATATTGAAAAACAAAGGCTGTGATTAAAGTAAAAATAAGCCCTCCAACAAAACCTTCCCAAGTTTTCTTGGGAGATACACGTGAGAAAAGAGGATTTTTCCCCAGCTTTTTTCCAACCAAATAGGCGAATGTGTTATTGATCCAAATCAGCACAAAAAACAATACAATATTTTTGGGTTGGAATTGGTCGGCATTTCCGGCCAGAGCAATGATGAAAAAGCATCCCAATCCGATATAGAATAGGGTGAGTAGTGTTCTGGAAAGATAACCCAATGCTATGGCTTTGTTGCTGTAAAGCCAATAGAGTAAAAAAACATGAGCCATAAAAACACTCAGCAGCGGGTAGAATAAATCGGGTGTATTGATTTTTGATTGGTAGAAATTGTAAACCAAGAGGATGACCAATGCAATAGGCATATAACTTTTGTGATCCACCAATCGCTGAAATTCAACCATTGCCAAGCCTGAAAAGATCAGTATGACCAATGTAAAGATCAGCCGATCATAGTAAACAGATCCCAGTATCAAGCCGACATAAAACAGCCCTGAAATTCCTCTTATAAAAAGTTCTCTCATTAAATCAACGCTCTTGAAGGACTAAATATAGGTTTTTCGCACTATTCCCGTACGATAAAAAGTCATTTTCGTCTTTTGAGTTTTTTACATTCAATGTGGTGATGTTGGTGGGCAGTTGATCGGCATACTTATTTTTGAGTTGGCTCATTCCTTCGCTCACATCATTTACAAAGTTGTCCAAGCCAGAATAAACGATAAAGAAATCGGGTAAGGCCTCGAGTTTAAAATCTTTGAGTTGGTGGTGACAAATGAGCACCGTACCCTTGTTGGCGATCAAATACTCACAGCCGATGAGCAGGGCTTTGAAATTTTGGGGATCAACAGGATCGGCCAAGGGCTCCAGTCCGAACCTCTGGATCAGCTGGGGGTCAAAACACAACACGTCTTGACCAGACCAATGATTTTCTTCGAGAATGAGTTTAAAAAATTCATCGGTAGATTTTAAATCTTCGCTGTAGATGAATTTACCGCCTTTATGGGTGAACTTTTCGGCAAAAATGATATCGATATCGTTTTTCCTTTCGGGAAGGTAGGGGCTGTTGGCCTCTAGGTCTGGGTTGTTTTTTTTTCTACCGAACAGTTGATTCCAGAACCCCACAACAATAGATTAGTTAACCGCTACCTTGACCCCATCTTTGCCATCTTGTTTCTTGTCGGGTTTCACATCAAAGGGTCGCTCTCCAAGGATGTTGAAAAGATCATCTTTGAAAATCACCTCTTTTTCCAACAACCTTTCGGCAAGTTGCTTGAGCTTATTTTTGTTCTTTTTCAAAAGATCACAAGCCCTTTTGTATTGTAATTCAATGATGTCGGAAATTTCCTTGTCGATCACCTGTGCTGTTTTTTCGGAATAAGGTTTGGTAAAACTATTTTCCATTTGACCGGTGGAGTCGTAATAAGTAATATTACCTAAGGTGTCGTTCAGGCCGTACACAGAGACCATGGCTCTGGCTTGACGGGTTACTTTTTCTAGGTCACTGAGTGCACCGGTAGAAATTTTGTCGAACATGATTTTTTCAGCGGCTCTTCCTCCCAGTGCTGCACACATTTCGTCCAACATTTGCTCCGTTCTAACGATCATTCGCTCTTCGGGCAAATACCAAGCGGCACCGAGGGATTGACCTCTAGGGACGATTGTTACTTTGACTAGGGGAGCGGCATACTCGAGCAACCAACTGACGACGGCATGACCTGCTTCGTGAAATGCAATGGTTTTCTTTTCCTCTGGGGTAACAATTTTATTTTTCTTTTCTAGCCCCCCAACAATGCGATCTACGGCATCGAGAAAATCTTGCTTACCTACCGACTTTCTGTTTTTTCTCGCAGCAATCAGTGCAGCTTCGTTACAAACATTGGCAATGTCGGCACCCGAGAATCCAGGTGTTTGTTTGGCTAAAAACTCTACATCCAAACTTTTTACACTTTTTAACGGCTTGAGGTGAACTTTGAAAATCTCCCTTCTTTCGTTCAGGTCGGGAAGATCAACATAAATCTGTCGGTCGAATCGACCCGCACGCATCAAGGCTTTGTCCAAAACGTCTGCACGGTTGGTTGCTGCCAGTACAATTACATTGGTATTGGTGCCAAATCCATCCATCTCAGTCAACAACTGGTTGAGCGTATTTTCTCTTTCATCGTTAGAGCCAGTAAAATTGTTTTTTCCTCTGGCACGACCAATGGCATCAATTTCGTCTATAAAAATGATGGAGGGAGATTTGTCTTTGGCTTGTTTGAATAAATCTCTAACCCTTGAGGCTCCCACTCCCACAAACATTTCTACAAAATCCGAACCCGATAAGGAGAAAAAAGGAACTTTAGCCTCTCCAGCTACCGCTTTGGCCAATAGTGTTTTGCCGGTTCCAGGAGAACCGACCAATAGGGCTCCTTTGGGTATCTTTCCACCCAAAACGGTGTATTTTTTGGGGTTTTTAAGAAAATCGACGATCTCTTGAATTTCTTCTTTGGCACCCTCCAAGCCGGCAACGTCTTTGAAGGTTGTTTTGACCTCGGTATTTTGATCAAAAAGTTTTGCTTTGGATTTGCCAATATTAAAAATCTGACCTCCAGGCCCTCCAGCTCCACCGCCAGACATTCGTCGCATGAGGAAAATCCATACTCCGATGATGATGATGATGGGAAGAAAACCAAGAATGACATCCATCCAACGATTTTCAACGGTCATAAATTCATAACGGAATTGTATCCCCTTGTCCTCGGCTTGCTCTAGTTTTCGCTGGAAAAGTTCCAAGTTCCCCACTTCAAATTCGTAATGTGGGCCACCAGTATTTTCCTGCCCCAAGATGTTCGTGGATTTTACGTTCTTATGAACACTTTTCTCCAAACCATAACTGTTAAGGGTAACTTTAGCCAGTTTTTGATTGACGACAATCACTTGTTCAATGTCGCCCTCGTTGAGATAACGCTCAAAATCCGAAATATTCGTTTTGCTGATGGATTGCCAGCTTCCATCTCCTCCAAACATACTCATTCCAAGCAGTATGGTGATGATAATGGCATAAACCCAATAAGGGCTAAACTTTAACTTATTATTATTGTTGTCTCCTTCTTTCATAGTCAATTAATAATTAGATGCGATTTTTGTGGTTTTTGCATCCCCCCAAAGTTCTTCAATGTTGTAGTATTCTCTGATTTGTTTCTGAAAAACATGAACCACTACATTGACATAATCCATCAAAACCCATTCAGCGTTGTCATTTCCTTCCGTGTGAAAAGGCTTCTCTTTCAACTCTTTGCTTACCGATTTTTGGATGGAGCTTACGATGGCGTTGACGTGGGTATTAGAACTTCCAGTACACACCACAAAATAGCTACAAACGGTATTCTCAATATCCCTGAGATCCAAAAGACTTACGTCTAGTCCTTTTACATTATCAATGCCCGAGATGATATTTGAAATAAGGGCATCCTCAATGGATTTCGGTTTTGACATTAAAAAATTTTAGTTTTACACAAATTTATCACATTTTACATTCATAGCGTTCTAAACCATGAGCTATTTCAATACAATCAAACTTGATGCCACAGCCTCCTCAAACGACTGGTTGAAAAACAAATATTTGAAAGGGGATTGCTCCGACGGAGATGTGGTTTGGGTGAGAAATCAAACCCAAGGGAGAGGGCAAAGAGATAAGCTTTGGCAAACCGAACCCATGAAAAACCTCACTTTCAGCCTGTTTAAGCTTTTTCCCGAGCTGACCGTGGAGAACGCTTTTGCAATCAATTGTGCCGTTACTTTGGGGGTGACAAAGGCATTGTCTGAGGTTGCGAACATTGATTTTATGTTAAAATGGCCCAACGACATTTTGTCAGGTAATAATAAAATTGGAGGAGTTTTAATTGAAAATACGATCAAAGGAAACCGTATTATTGGCTCCATCATTGGCATTGGCATCAACATCAATCAAGCGCGTTTTGACGGGCTTCCCCAGGCGAGTTCTCTGTTTCTAAAAACAGGAGTTGAGTTAGAAATTGGCGATGTACTCAATCGTATTTTAGCCTTTTTGGAGGTTTATTTCAACAGGCTCTCTACCGACAGTTCGGCAGCACTAAAGTTGGAATATGAAGCCATGCTTTTTCAAAAAGGAAAATCATCAACTTTTAAAGACCAAAAAGAAAAATTCCAAGGTGTGATCAAAGGTATTACCGATAAGGGATTGTTGCGTATTCAAAAAACTTCAGGAGAAGTCCTCAACTATCCCCATGGTGACATTGAGATAATATTCTAAGCGGGTTGCCATTCGGAAGGGGAGCGTCTCCAAGATTTGAGCACTGATATTTGATGGGCTTCAATATAATTGGATTTTTCGGCTTCAATGATCAAATGATCATAATCGCTCAAAGTGTGGAGTTGGATGTTCTCGGCTTTGAAATTGTCCACAGCCAAATCAAATCCATAATCGAATAGCCCCAACATCCCCAAGACCTCAATCCCTTCTTTTTTGAGGGCTTTTACGGCATTGAGACTGCTTTTTCCCGTAGAGATTAAATCTTCGATGACCAATACCTTTTGATCTGGGTCTAGCTGACCCTCGATTTGATTTTGCCTTCCGTGTGATTTAGGCTCTGGCCTGACGTATATAAAAGGAGCGTTGAGAACATCAGCGACCAACATCCCGATTCCAATCGCTCCGGTGGCCACTCCCGCCACTACATATCCCTCTCCATAAATTTTTTGGGCTTGTTCGGCTATTTTTTGTGCCAAAAAAGTTCTTGTTTCTGGATGAGAAAGTGCGATCCTATTGTCACAGTAAATGGGGGACTTCCAACCACTGGCCCAAGTAAAAGGATTTTTAGGATTCAATTTTATTGCATTAATTTGCAATAGGGATTTGGCGGTCTTATGGGCTGTCTCTTGATCATAAATCATAAGCAAATGTATAAAGTTTTTTTCAATAGAAAATTTGTTTTACTGACCACAAAAATAGTTGATCACGATGATGAAACTCCTTTTTTCTATATTAAATATAGCAATCAAAAACAGATCATTTCTGCTCTGAAATCCAAAAAAACAAAGGGCATTTATTTATATCATGCCAAGGAGGATAAGTTGTGGAAAAAGCTGTTAAAAATATTCTCATTGGTCGAGGCTGCTGGTGGTCTTGTAGAACAACAAAGCGGTAAGTTTTTATTCATCTACAGAAATGACAAATGGGACTTGCCCAAGGGTAGGGTGGAGAAAAAAGAAATTTTAATTGATGGAGCAGTCAGAGAGGTGATGGAGGAAACGGGAGTAAAAGATTTGATCGTCAAAAAGAATCTCAACCATACCTTTCATCTTTTTTCGAGGAATGGTAAATATAAATTAAAGAAAACCTATTGGTATTTGATGACCACTTCCTATGATGGTATTTTGGAACCTCAATTGGATGAGGGCATAGCAAAAGCCGAGTGGAAAACCAAAGAGGAAATTCCCGATTTGATGGAAAATGCTTACCATAATATCAAAATGCTTTTGGAAGAAGTTGAGTTGATCTGAGTTATACCCTCACAGTGGCGGGAACCAATTGGGTATAATCCCCTTGATTGGAAATGATTTCTCGGACGATACTACTGCTGATAAAAGAGGTTTTGGCCGCAGTGAGAAGAAAAACCGTTTCTATGCCAGACATCTTTCTGTTGGTGTGGGCAATGGCCTTTTCAAATTCAAAATCTGCGGGATTTCTCAATCCTCTGATGATAAAATCGGCTTGTACCTTTTTACAAAATTCAATGGTCAACCCCTCGTATTGGGTTACTGAAATACTTTTGAACTCAGCAAAAGTATTTTTAATAAAATCCATTCTCTTGTCTAGTGGAAACATATATTTTTTTTCGGAATTGGTACCCACCCCAATGATGATCTCATCAAAAAGGGGAATGCTCCGATGGATGATGTCTAGGTGGCCCAAAGTGATGGGATCAAAGGAACCGGGAAAAACAGCGCGTTTCATATCACTAAATTAGTGGTTTTTTCATTGCCTCTGTCAGCAATGATTCGAAAAAGGTTGCCAATTCAATTCCTGCAGCACTGAGTTGTTGGGGGATAAGACTGGCGGCGGTCAAACCGGGTATTGTATTGACCTCCAACAAATGGGGAATCCCCTCCACAATGATAAATTCACTCCTACAGACGCCGCGGAGTCCCAATTTTTGGTATAGTTTTTTTACATTTTTATGCACTTTTTCAACCGTGGTTACATCCAGTCGGGCTGGAGTGATTTCCTGAGATTTTCCGTTGTATTTTGCATCGTAGTCAAAAAAATCGTTTTCAGAAATGATCTCCGTAATGGGTAACACCATGACTTCTCCATTGATAACATAGGCCCCTACAGAGATTTCTGTTCCTACCAATGCTGCTTCGATGATCAATTGATGATCTTCTTTTAGAGCGGTAGCGATGGCTTCCTCTAGGTCTTTCTGCTCATAAACTTTTACAATACCATAACTGCTTCCAGATCGATTGGGTTTGACAAAGCAGGGTAGACCTACTTTATGCACTATGGCCTTGATATCCAAAGGGTCTCCTTGGTCAAAAATGAATGATTTTGCCACCGGAATTTCCCATTCTTTGACTTTTTCCAAACAATCTCGTTTGTTAAAAGTCAGGGCTGCTGTCTTTTGGCCACAGCTGGTATGGGGGATACGAAGTTGCTCCAAAATTTCAGCCAACTGTCCATCTTCTCCTGGAGTACCGTGAATGGCATTGAACACCACATCAAAATGAACAGCTTTGTTATTCCTTTTGAATGTGAAATTTTTTGGATCTAGAGGGTAGTGGTTTTTTTGTGAATCGATCACTGTCCATTGGTTTCTATCGACTACTATTTTAAAGCAGTCCCAATGAGATGGCGACATAACTCGATATACTGTGTTTCCGCTTTCAAGAGAGATTTCTCGTTCGGAGGAATATCCTCCCATGGCGATTCCCACTACTTTTTTACTCATCAAATAGTTTTAACAAAGGTATTGCATTTAAAATTAATCCTTAAGCGCATTGATTTATTATCTTTGGGAAAGTTATTAGACAATGAATTTTTTAAGGTTTCTTTTTAGTAAAACGTTGCTCGTTCAATTGATTCTTGCTTTTTTGGTGGGTATCTTGTTTGTGTATTTAACCCTGAGCTTTTTAAAGAACATTACCTTACACAATGAATTTCAAAAAGTTCCCGATCTGAAGGGCATCTCTTTGATCAATTTACCCCAAATCACAGCGGATAAAAATCTGAGGTACGAAATCATAGATTCTTCAAAATTCACCCCCAATTTGCCGCCACTCAGTGTTATAGAGCATCAGCCAAGTCCTGGACAAATGGTGAAGAAAAATCGAATGATTTATGTCACTTTAAATCCCTCTAGCTACCGGAGAATAAGTGTTCCCGATGTGGTTCAGATCACCCGAAGAAATGCAGAAGTCACTTTGTTGTCCGTAGGCTTTTCCATAGGTGAAATCAGTTATAGAAACAATATAGGAAAGGATATGGTTTTGGAAATGCGCTACAGAGGCGAGCTACTCGAAGCGGGAACATTACTGCAAAAAACGGCAGCAATAGATTTGGTATTGGGCAATGGGAAAAGAAACTAAACCGATGGTCGGAACTGAAATTACCGACGATCAATTGTATGAGCATTATGCATTTCATGCCGATCCGGGTCAAGAGCCTTTACGTGTTGACAAGTTTCTGATGAATCGTGTCGAAAATGCCACTCGAAATAAAATCCAACAAGCCGCAAAATCTGGAGCCATAAAAGTCAATGATACTTCCGTCAAATCCAATTACAGGGTCAAAGGAGGTGATCATGTCAAAGTAGTGTTTTCTCATCCTCCCCATGAAAATTTATTGATTCCCGAGGCCATTGATTTGGACATTGAATATGAAGACGACGATCTGATTGTGGTCAACAAAAAAGCAGGGATGGTTGTTCATCCTGGACATGGAAATTACAGTGGAACTTTGATCAACGGTTTGTTACACCATTTCGAGCAGTTGCCACTGAATTCAAGCAACAGACCAGGTTTGGTACATCGAATTGACAAAGACACCAGTGGGTTGTTGGTCGTGGCCAAAACCGAATTGTCCATGGCCAATCTTTCCAAACAATTTCAAGACAAAACTTCTTCGAGAAAGTACATTGCTATGGTTTGGGGGGATGTCAAAGAAAATGAAGGAACCATAGAGGGGCATATTGGTAGGCATCCTCAAAACCGACTGCAAATGACTGTTTTCCCCGATGCCAGTTCAGGGAAAATGGCCATTACCCACTACAGTGTAATCGAAAGACTAGGCTATGTTACACTCGTAGAATGCCGTCTGGAAACGGGTAGAACCCACCAAATTCGTGCCCATATGAAATCCATTGGTCACACTTTATTCAATGATGCCCGTTATGGGGGAGACAACATACTCAAGGGAACTACTTTTACCAAGTACAGACAATTTGTTCAAAATTGCTTCACCCTTTTGCCACGTCAAGCCCTTCACGCCAAAACCCTAGGGTTTGAGCACCCTTCCCAAAAAAAATGGATGGATTTTGAGGCTCCCTTACCTCAAGACATGGAAGTGACCATTGACAAATGGAGGAATTATGCCCAGCATAAGCATTTCTGATTCTCTTATCAGTCCAGACAATTCTTTTGAATTGGTTTTCAGGGGAATTCCTTATAAATTTGAAAAAAAGTTGAATATGAAAATGGTCATTTCTCCGGCAAAATCGCTCAATTTTGAGCCCAATTTGCCTACCGAACAACATTCAAATCCCTGTTTTCTGGCTGAGGCCAACCGCATCAACGAATTGCTGAAGGAGAAAAAACCGAGCGAACTTTCACAATTGATGAAAATTTCTGAAAAACTCGGAAACCTGAACTGGGAGAGAAATCAAAATTTCAAAACCCCTTTCAACAAAGATAATGCCCGACCAGCCGTTTATACTTTTGATGGTGATGTTTATTCTGGATTGGATGTTTACACCCTTCCTGTGGAAAAAATAAAGATACTTCAAGACAGTCTCCGCATACTCTCGGGACTCTATGGTGTTTTAAAGCCATTGGATTTGATTCAGCCCTATCGACTCGAGATGGGAACTAAATTCCCCGTTGGTAAAAACAAAAATCTTTACGACTTTTGGAAGCAAAAAATAACCACTTTCCTCAATGACGAATTAGAGGAAAATGAATTGTTTGTGAATTTGGCCAGTAACGAATACTTTTCTGCCATAGATGCCAAAGTGCTCCATACAGAGGTCATTACCCCTCAGTTTAAGGATTACAAAAATGGGACTTTAAAAATGATTTCTTTCTTTGCCAAAAAGGCCAGAGGAATGATGGTGCGCTATTTGCTAGATCAAGAAAATCCTACAGGCGATTCACTTCTGCATTTTGATTATGATGGATATGCCTATAGTGAGGAACATACCGAATCTCCTTTAGCACCTGTGTTTATTAGGTAAGTCAGAGCAAAGAGGGGTTGATGCCCATGACATGGCTTTTGATGTATGACGTCAAAAATTCTTGATCCAAACCGGATCCCCCCTTCAGATCAGTGGAGAAGATCAATCCCTCTTGGTCAAGTTTGATATACTGCCTTAGCATCGGTATGGATTTGGGAGCATAGCTATAATGCCAAGGTTCATATTTAAAACCACTTCTGTTCTCGTCTTTGGTATAGGGCAATAGAAAACCATAATCTTGGGCATAAATTTCCATCCATTCTCTCAAAGAATTATAAGGCCCATTGCCATGAAATTTTTGAGCAAGCAAAACATCATCTTCCTCGGCTGGCCCTGCATCAATGATGTCAATATCCGTACCCCAATGATGGCGAGAGGTGCCAGGAAGGGTGGAGTATTCAATGATTTTTGCCACTGCTGCTCTATCACTCATACCTTGGCTTTTAAATCTTAAAAATTTCCTATTCCAAATACTTTTTTGTTTTTCAAAGGAGCGGTAGGAGGAAACCACTTTCAGGGCAACACCTTGTTTTTGGGCTGCTGCTGACATTTCCTGAAAGGCTTTATCGGCCTCGGCGAGTAAAGCGTAATTTTTTCCTACAAGCTTTGGACTCCCCTTACCAATGAGTAATTGTGGATCAGTGTTCATGCTCTTATCAGGTTCAAAATGGCTTAAGCCCACTATGGCCAAGCCCGTATGTATAAATTCTAATCGATTCATAATCAATAAACTATCGATCTATTAAGGTGTTATTACCGAATGGTAAATTTTTAATTTTCACCCTCAAAACTAATTTAAAATTACACCATTTTATTGGAGTCTAAAAAATGTATAGTTATCGATACCCAATTTTAACGCTATTTATAAACATTTGAATTGATTAGCTTATTATCTTTAGAGGATGAAAAAAATACACTTGCTTTTTTTTCTACTGCCCATAATGGTTTTGGGTCAACAACGAAAACTGATCAAGGGGCAGTTGATTTACCGTAATCGCAATGTAGTAGCCGCCAATGTAGTAAACAACACCGCCCAACTCAATACCATTACTGATGGTGAGGGTGGGTTTGAGATTGCCGTAGCTTTGGGGGATGAAGTGGTTTTCTCTTCTGTTCAATACCTGATCAGAACCGTGAAAATAACCCCCGAAATTTTAAAAAAAAATAGATTGATCATCACGGTCAATGAAAAAATCAATGCACTCGAAGAGGTAGTGGTTACCCCAGAAAATACCGAAAAGTTTCTCGACCTCAAGGAGGAAGAGTTTAAAGGCTATGACTACAACAGAGACAAATCTACAGAATTGGAAAATACCATCGTCACTCAAGGACAACTGCGAAATGGTCTAAACATTATTAATATAGCAAAATTGATTGCAAAGGCGGTCAGCAACAAAACAGAGGAAGAAAAACAAAAAATAAAACCCAGTGAAATTCTGACATATGTTTTTAGCGATGAATTTTTTATTAACGATCTCGCCTTGAAAAACGATGAAGTCATTGGTTTTTTAGAGCATATTGATGAAAATTTACCCTCTAATAAATTACTCAAAACAGGTCAGCAATTTCAATTGATTGACTATTTGATTTCTGAAAGCCAGATTTATCGTGATAAATTAAATGCGAAATGACCAAGTTGGTTTTGGGTTTTTTCTACTGTCTTTTCTTGGCGGTTTCCCTCCACAATTTTTATGTTTCAACCACTTCGGTTAGGTTTGTCCCCGGAGAAAAATCCCTACAAATTACCACTCAAGTTTTTCTGGATGATTTTGAGGGAGTCCTAAGGCAAAATGGAAATGATAAAACCCAACTGACACCGGAGGTTGCCCAAGAGGAAATAGACAGTTTGATAGAAGATTACTTTCGAAAAAACATCACTTTTAAGGTTCATGGTGAAATCGTGGATTTTGATTTTTTAGGTAAAGTATATAAAAGCGATGTTTTGATAGCTTATATGGAACTGCAATTGGATACGATTGCGCCTCCATTGAGTATTGAAAACACCATTTTCTTTGATTATCTTCCAGATCAAAAAAATATCATCCATCTCAAACTCGCTTCTAAACGAAAAAGTTTTTTGGCAGTTTCCTCCAAATCTGTTTTCGAAATTCCAAATGACTTTTTCAACATGAATAATTAAAAGATTTAATCATAAATTGCAATAAAATACCCAACTTAAATACCCGACCTTATGAAAATCATTGAATTTAAACTCCTTTTCTTTTCTTTTTTGTTTTTACAGTTTTCTTTGAGTGTCCAAGCCCAAAGTGACTCCCTGTCTACTGCTGGTCATTCCAACAACAATAAATTCAAACAACTAAAAGATGAGTTGGCCACCCCCAACAGCTACAGGACAGCCTCCGGTGCTCCGGGGAGAGACTATTACCAACAAAAGGTAGACTACGTCATGGACATAGAATTGGATGACGAGAACCAAAAAATATACGGTGAGGAAGAAATTACCTACACCAATAATTCTCCAGACGACTTGAGCTATTTGTGGGTTCAGTTGGATCAAAATATCCGCAAAAAGGATGCGCCTGCTTTGGAAAAAAACGGTGAGGGTGCAGAACCCATACTTCGCGTTGAAACCTTTGTCAATACATTTTTTAAAGAACCCTTTGATGGAGGCTTCAATATAAATTGGGTTAAGGACGCCAATGGAACCCCTTTAAAACACACCATCAACATGACCATGATGCGTGTGGACTTGCCCCAGCCTCTGAAAAGTGGGGATCAATTTAAATTTTCAATTAAGTGGTGGTACAATGTCAACAATCATGTCGAAAATCGTGCCCGCTCAGGATATGAGTATTTTCCTAAGGACGGTAACCGCGCCTACGTAATCGCACAGTTTTTCCCCAGATTGGCTGTTTACAATGATGTAGAGGGATGGCAGAATCACCAGTTTTGGGGCAATGGAGAGTTTGCGCTCAACTTTGGGGACTATACCGTAAGGTTGACCGTTCCAGCCGATCACGTGGTCGAGGCTACCGGTCAGTTACAAAACCCAAAAGATGTCCTTTCTCGTGAGGAATTCAAAAGGTATCGTCAAGCGCAAACTTCTTTCGACAAACCCGTAATCATCGTTTCGGAGGAGGAAGCCATAGAAAGAGAAAAAAGTGTTTCAAAAAAGAAAAAAACTTGGGAATTCAAAGCCAAAAATGTTAGAGACTTTGGTTTTGCAAGCTCCAGAAAATTTATTTGGGAAATGATGGCCGTAAAATTGGGAGGAAAGAACGTCATGGCGGTGTCTCTATATCCCAAAGAAGGGAATCCCCTTTGGGAGGAGTATTCCACCAAAGCCGTTGTTCAAACCCTAAAAACCTATTCTCATCACACCTTTGATTACCCCTATCCCAAGGCTGTGTCGGTTCATGCCAAGAACCAAGGTATGGAGTATCCGATGATTTGTTGGAATTATGGACGACCCGATGAGGACGGATCTTACTCAAATTCCGTAAAATTCGGAATGATTAGCGTCATCATACACGAAATTGGACATAATTTTTTTCCTATGATTGTTAATTCTGACGAAAGGCAATGGGGTTGGATGGACGAAGGACTGGATACTTTTATGCAGTATCTGGCGGAGCAAGAGTTTGGCAAAACCCATCCCAGCGCCATTGAGGGCTTGGAAAAATATCCTTCCAGAAGGGGGGAGCCCAAGAAAATTGTAAATTATATGTCAGGGGACCAGAGCTTTATCGCTCCCATCATGTCCAATCCCGAAAATGTTTATCAGTTGGGGCCCAATGCCTATGGAAAACCTGCTACGGCGCTCAATATTTTGAGGGAAACTGTTATGGGTAGGGACTTATTCGACCATGCTTTTAAAACCTACTCCCAAAGGTGGATGTTCAAGCACCCCACACCCGCTGATTTTTTCAGAACCATGGAGGATGCCTCTGCAGTTGATTTGGATTGGTTTTGGAGAGGCTGGTTTTACACTACAGACTTCGTCGATATAGGGGTCAAGGAGGTCAAACAGTTTTTTGTTTCCAATGAACCCGGTAAAGAGGTTTTAGAAATGCTTAAAAATTATGGTATGACGCAGGCCGATTTACCTCCAGTAGTTTTTACAATGGTAGAAGATAACGAAGATTTCAAGTTGGAGTACAAATCTGGAAGCCCAGTAGATCACTCTCAAGACCTAAAATCTTATATAGAGGAAAACGCCAGTGAAAAGGATTCCTCCATCAAAATTCCCAAAAACTTTTATGAGATTACTTTTGAAAAACCTGGAGGTTTGGTAATGCCACTTATCGTTGACTTTTCTTATGCTGATGGTTCTAAAGAACGTGTTAGGTATCCAGTTCAGGCATGGCGTAAAAATGATCATCAAATGAAAAAAGTAATCGCAACGGATAAAGAAATCATTGGTATTGAGGTAGATCCTGATCAAGAGACTGCCGATGTTGATTTGTCTAACAACAGCTGGCCCAAAACCGAGGAAATGTCAGAATTTGATCAATTTAAAGCCAAGATGAAAAACTAAAAGCCTTTTTATTAAAAACATCATTTCATTTTGAGTTTTCATACGGTATCGGTTGTTTACCATTTTATATATTTGTTAAAAAAATAATTCATGTTTCTTTTTATCAGCGGTGCCGAGATCGTATTTATTTTCTTTATCGTGCTGCTTATTTTTGGTGCCGATAAGATTCCTTCTATTGCCAAATCTCTCGCCAAAGGAGTGAATCAGGTGAGAAATGCTACCAACGAAATTAAATCAGAAATTCAAAAATCTGTTGACACCAAAAATTCTGCGGGTGGCATGGGAAAAGAATTGAAAAACCAAGTGGACAAGGTCAAGGAAGATTTTGATGAGTTGACCGATTCGATCAAAAGAGATCTCTAGATTTTTCGACAAATCATCAGACCATCTCTGATGGGGAGTAAAAAAGTTTCTACTGCCCTATCAGCGTTTACTTTATCGTTAAAATTTTTCAGCCCCAAAGTTTCGCTGTCCTTATCGGGAAGATTGGTATGGAGTACTTTTCCACTCCAGAGAACATTGTCCGCAATGATAATTCCTCCCTTATTTAATTTGGGTAGTATCAGATCAAAATAGTGACAATAGTTGGATTTGTCGGCATCAATAAAGACCAAGTCAAAACTGAAATCAAGTTCTGGAATGATTTTTTTTGCGTCGCCATGGTGACCAAAGATTTGTTTTTTGTAATCGCTCCTATCAAAATATTTTCTTTGAAAATCAAGCAGTTCCTCGTTAATTTCAATGGTGTGGATAGCTCCATTTTTTTTTAGACCTTCCGCCAAACAAAGGGTAGCGTAGCCAGTATAAGTCCCTACCTCCAGGATTTTTTCAGGTTGAATCAATTGGGAGATCAAACTCAAAAATCTGCCTTGTAAATGACCGCTGATCATTCTGGGTTGCAATACTTTTTGATGGGTTTCTCTTTGGAGTTCTTTCAGCAGTTCCGATTCCTCTTGGGAGTGGCTTTCTGCATATTGCATAATGTCATCATTGATAAAATCCATCCTAGGCTTTAGGGTTTTTTAACGATTTCGTTGGGTCGAGCATATTCTAGTCTTTTTTGTAATTGAGGTAGGGCATATCCGTCAAGTCCATTAATAGCAACAACTTCTCCCAATTCTAATTTGACCCAACCATCCTCTTGTAAGAGTTGATCGTCAACAAAAACATGTTCTATGGCAGCGATAATCAACACACAACCGTTTTCTTTGATGTTGTATTCATTGAGATACCGACATCCCAAACCAATGGGGGAACCTTTTACAAATGGAGCATGCCAATCCAATCTATACTCAGACTCCAATTGAGTTTGATCAAATTCCGAAATATTTTCATCGTATTTAGCACTGGTGTGATGGGCTTGCTCAATTTGACCCAATGAGACGTGGTTTACGGTAAAAACATTATTTTCTTTGATGTTTTTGTAGGTGTCGCGAGGAACAGTGTTGGGACGCAAGGTAAAGTGAAGTAAAGCAGGACTGCTGCCCAAGTGTGTGATGGAACTGAAAATGGCGACATTTTCTTCGCCAGAGTTAGATTTTGTACCGATCATATTGGCGGACTTGTAGCCCGTAATGCTGTTGATCAGGTTGAGACGATAAAGTTTTGAGAGTCCTTGGATCTCATCGGTGTTGAAATGCTGCATTATGGGTGTTTAGGAATTGGATTGTTTATCAAAGTATAGGATGGCGGCCAATAAACCAATTACGATGACCACCAAGCCCGCAATAAAAAGGTAATGATCCGAAATGGCATTGGTTGACAAAAAACCATCTTGGGTTACTTTCTGATCGACAAATCGTATGACAATTCCCAAGGGAATCAACAGTAGCAAAAATCTAAATTTCTTTAATTTTTCTTTCACGTATTTATTTTAATCATATTAGTTCAACAATTGATTTGGGAGACTCGAATGCTCTAAAATATAAAAACCAAACAATTAAGTTATGTCGCTTTTAAAGAATCCTTTTTTATTTGAGGATGATCGAATTTAAAAGATTTTATGCACCTGAGATGAGCATTCTCAAAATTTTCGAATGTATCAATGCAATTCTTTACTGATGGCATTTTATTTTTATTGTCAAGAAAACTATCATTACTGAGAATTTCAGTGCACAAACAAGCATCTGCCTCTTTGATAATTCCTTCGGATCGAATGATAAAAACTAGAAGAATCAGGGAGAGTAAGGCAGTTAGAGCTAAAATTTTATTCCTCATTTTCATACTACATTAAATATAAAGGTAATTATTACTCTTTAAAATATTCAAAAAAAAATTGGGCGGGTTGAAGAAACCCGCCCAATTCACGAAATAATAAAAAAAACCAAACAATTAAATTAACTAAATTAAGTATGAACTTGTGTGTTGTATTGCTCCTTAATTCTGATGTAAAAGTATAATGCTTTCAACAACTAACCCACACAAAATTACTTTACATATTCGTTTTTATGACTTACATAAAATAATTGTCAGGATTTTTTCAATTCTTTAATCAGAAAGAATCAAATTGATAAATCCGTAAATAATTATCGATTTTTATGAATTTTATATTTCAAAAAAAGAATTTAAGCCGGTATTGATAAGGATTATTTAACCTTTTGATAATTTCACTGAAAAATCCATATTTACACTAATGATCAAACTTTATCCCAACAAGGAAAGCTATTTATTTTGGTACTCTTTATTGATTGCTTAATTTTGCGCCAATAAGGGTGTTTAGCTCAGTTGGTTTAGAGCGCTACCTTGACAGGGTAGAGGTCACCGGTTCGAATCCAGTAACACCCACTTTTTTATACATAGAAAAACTTTTTAAAATACCATCCTTTCTATATCCGTCATTCTTCTGCTGAATTTCTTCAATTCCGTTCAGTTTCTAAGATGTTTATAATCATTTAAAACCCCAATAAACTCCTTTCGAAGGGTTTTCTCTTGATCGGTTAATGCGTTAGTGGGAATCCTATTTTTTTCTGCAGGATCTTTTTTGATGTTATAAAATTTGTTGCCCACATAGAGTTTATAGTTTTCGTTTCTTACCCATTCGCTTGTAGCGCTCATAGGATTTGATCCCCCGTCTCTGTTATACCAAGTATGAATCCATTTTCTTTTAGGCCCCTCTTTTCCCAGCAACTGAGAATAAAAACTGACCCCATCCAAATTCAAACTCAAATCCATTGGGATTCCTGCGGCCTCACATATGGTTGGGAAAAAGTCGCTAAAATCTACCAAGGCTTCGGATCGTTCGTTGGGTTTTACGACTCCTTTCCAATTGACGATCAGCGGAACATGAGTTCCATTGTCAGTAGTCTTTCCTTTTCCACCGACCACTGACAGGTTATCCATCATGGAGACTACAGGTGTATCGGTACCATTGTCACCGGTGAACAAAATGATCGTATTTTCTCTCAATCCCAACCGATCCAACTGCTTAACAATTCTTCCTACTGAAAAATCCAGATAGGAAACCATATCACCAAAATACTTTGCGTTTCCTTTATAAGTTTTCGATCCCATATCCGTAGGATCCCAATCTTTGGAATGTGGGGTGGGATCAAAAGGACAATGAGTAAGAATCATTGGATAATAGACCAAAAAGGGTTGGTCTTTTTTTCTTTTGATAAAATCGTTGATATAGTCCACCACCATGTCTGTAGAGTATTTCCCTTCATTTTTTTCATATACTTTGCCATTGATTTCAAGAACAGGATTGACATATCTTTTGTCCCATCCCAAAGAGTCTCTCCCAGAGGTTGTCAATTGCCAGAGTATGTGTTCGTCGAATCCGAAATGGCCAGGTAATGAAGCATCTTTACCCAATTGCCATTTTCCTCCAATCATGGTTGCGTATCCTTTTTTTTGCAAAAGTTGACTGAAGGTTACTTCCTTTGGGTTGAGGTAGCCAAATTTGACATGATTTTTTTTATTGGATTTCCCCGTCATTAGTTTCACTCTCGATGGCGTACATATGGGTTGGGAATGACAATTTTCAAATTGCATTCCAGTTTGAGCCAGTTGAGTCAAATTGGGAGTATCGTAGGAGGTGCCTCCATAAGAGTTTATACACTCAAAACCCAAGTCATCCGCCAAAATCATAACTATATTGGGAGGTGGGGTGTTTTTTTGAGCATTTAGACTGAGTAATGACAGTCCAAAAAGTATAATGCATAATTTATTCATAGTGGTTGGCTTATTATTATAAAAATAAAAATAATATTAATCCAGTTGAACAGAATTTATAAGAATCGTGCCAAAAAAAAGCCTCCTTAAAGAAGACTTTTTTTTTCTGAAATTGTTGGAGTTGAATAGTTTTATCCGATGACTTTTGCCAAAGTAAAACCGATCGCTACACCCAACATTAGCATGATGATGCCTTTTCCTGAGAAAAACCAACTGAATTTTTCTTCCCAAGCATCTGGGATAAAGTTTTGATTTTCATCCTTCGCAAAACCAGTACGAGTTGAATAACCCGCATACCAGTAAACTCCTCCGAAAAGAAGGGCTAAAAAAATCAAAACGACTAATATGTTTTGCATAAAGTCAGATTTTGTTTTTATAATAAATAAGTGATTTATTTATGTAAATCTAATAAAAAAAAGATTTGTTTTTTAGTAATTTCACACTTTAAATACTTTTTATTTTCAAATTTGTAAAATCATATCATTAAAATTGATTTTGAATACTTTGCTAATAAGCTTAAGTTTACTACAAATAGAATAACCATGAGTGTTAGAATAAAAAGCCTTAGAGATTATACCAACGACTATCACGATAGTGTTAGGTCTCCCGAGAAATTTTGGAGCGAGATTGCAGAAAATTTTGATTGGAGGAAAAAATGGGATCAGGTATTGGATTGGGATTTTGAAACGCCCAAAATCAGTTGGTTCAAAAATGCTCAGTTGAATTTGACTGAAAATATTTTTGAAAGGTTGCTTCCCAGTCATGCAGACAAAACGGCTATCATCTGGGAGCCCAATGACCCTGAGGCTGATTCCATCCAGATGACCTATGGTGAATTGTTTAAAGCCACCTGTAAATTTGCCAACGCAATGAAATCCCAAGGAGTCAAAAAGGGGGATCGCGTTATTATCTACATGCCCATGGTGCCCGAGGCAGCTGTTGCTATGCTCGCTTGTGCTCGAGTTGGAGCCGTTCATTCGGTTGTATTTGCTGGTTTTTCTGCCTCTGCTCTTGCTGATAGAATCAACGACTGTGAGGCCACAATGATTCTGACTTCTGATGGAAACTTTAGGGGGAACAAGAATATTCCCGTCAAAACTGTTGTCGATGAAGCACTTAACAACACCTCCTTTGTTGAAAAAGTAATCGTATTGAAACGAACAGGGGAAGATGTTGTAATGACATCCGGACGAGACATTTGGTGGGATGAAGCTTTGGAAGGACAACCCGAACAACATCAAGCCGAACTGATGAGTGCTGAGGATTTATTGTTTATTCTCTACACTTCTGGTTCAACTGGAAAACCCAAAGGTGTGGTTCACACCACTGCAGGTTATATGGTATATACCTATTACTCGTTTTTGAATGTCTTTCAGTACGATGCTGACGATGTGTATTGGTGTACGGCAGATATCGGCTGGATTACAGGACATTCCTATATCGTATACGGCCCACTTTTGGCTGGAGCAACAACCCTCATGTTTGAAGGGGTTCCCACTTATCCCCATCCCGGAAGGTTTTGGGAGATTGTAGAAAAATACAAAGTCAATCAATTTTACACAGCCCCCACCGCTATTAGAGCTTTGCAAGTTCATGGTACAGAGCCGGTTGAAAAATTTGATCTCAGTTCACTTAAAGTGATTGGTTCCGTAGGTGAGCCCATCAACGAAGAAGCTTGGCATTGGTATCATGAGCACGTGGGCAAAGGGAAATGTCCTCTGGTAGATACTTGGTGGCAAACCGAGACAGGAGGGATTATGATTTCTCCTCTGGCAGGTATTACGCCCAACAAACCCGCCCATGCATCACTACCACTTCCGGGAGTACAGCCCGTTATAGTTGATGCGGAGGGGAATGAACTTCAAGGTAATAATGTAGAAGGCAATCTGTGTATTAAATATCCTTGGCCCTCTATGATAAGAACAACTTATGGTGACCATCAACGCTGTAAAGACACCTACTTTTCCACCTATAAAGGCATGTATTTTACTGGTGATGGAGTCAAAAGAGATCACGACGGTTTTCTGAGGATTTTGGGGAGGGTTGATGATGTGATCAATGTTTCAGGACACCGAATGGGAACTGCTGAAGTAGAAAACGCCATCAACGAACATCCCAATGTGGTTGAATCTGCAGTAGTCGGTTATCCACACGAAATCAAAGGTCAGGGAATTTATGCTTTTGCAATTTGTGACAGTGCAGACAAATCAGCGGATGTTCTAGAAAATGAAATCAAACAGTTGGTCAGGAAAATCATTGGTCCTATTGCCAAACCAGAGCACGTTCAAGTTGTTTCCGGTCTTCCCAAAACACGTTCGGGTAAAATCATGCGAAGGATATTAAGGAAGGTCGCCAGTCGGGATCTTTCCAATTTAGGAGATATTTCTACACTTTTGAACCCCGAGGTGGTTGATGATATCATTAAGGGAGCAGGCTTGGATTAAGCCCTACAGGGAGTCTACAAGTCTTTCCATGGTCATGCCTCTTGATCCTTTAATCAGGATCTCCGAATTTTCAATGGGGTTTTGTTTCAAATAATTTTTAATTTCTTCTAGGGACTCAAATCGACTTACTCTTGGATCATTGGATTGGGTTCTGAAAAAATGTTCTCCGACCACAAGAATTCTTTCGATCCCCGAAGATTCCAATTGTTCTATTATTTGCTGATGCGCTTGTTGGGTAAAACTTCCCAATTCAAACATATCTCCCAAAATGACAACTCCTCTATTCTTTTTGTTATAGATAAAAGCAGTGATTGAGGCTTTCATGCTGCTAGGATTGGCATTGTAGGCATCCAATATGATTTTATTATTACCTTTTTCTATCCTTTGCGATCGGTTATTGGTGGATTGATATGTGGAAATCCCCGATTGTATTTGTTCTATACTCAGACCAAAAAACTTTCCCAGAGCCACCGCAGCTCCGATATTGGAAAAATTGTATTCTCCATGGAGTTGACTTTCAATTGTTTGATCTTCTAGACTCAATGCTAAGGGTTTAGATTTTCTTTTCAGATATTTTAAATGACAATTGGCATCACTGTGCTCACCAAAGGTGTAATGAGGATTGTAGGACATCCACTTCCTTTGAAGAGGGTCATCAATGTTTAAAATTATTGTTCCTCCTGTCCGGGAAAGGTATTCATAGATTTCAGACTTACCACTGATCACTCCCTCAATCCCTCCAAAGCCTTCCAAGTGTGCCTGACCGAAATTGGTGATCAATCCCAGTTCAGGTTGAGCCAGTTTACATAAAAAATCAATTTCTTTTTGGTGATTAGCACCCATTTCAACGATTCCGATTTCTGTATTTTCATCCAAATCAAGAAGCGTAAGCGGCACACCGATATGATTGTTGAAATTGCCTTGGGTAGCTTTGGTGTTGAATTTTTTGGCCAATACATTATTGATCAATTCCTTTGTGGTGGTTTTGCCATTGCTACCGGTTAGGCCAATAATTTTAGTGTTTAATTTTTTTCTATGATACTGGGCAAGTTCTTGTAGGGATCGGAGGGTATCCTCAACCAGAATCAATCGTTTATCTTTTTGGGCAATTTCCGGTCGGTCTACTAGGGCGTATTTTGCTCCCTTTTCAATGGCGGTTTCTGCAAATTGATTACCGTCAAAATTTTCACCTCTCAGGGCTATAAAAAAACAGTCTTGGGTCAGTTTGCGGCTGTCGGTTACTACTCCTGTAGAATCTTTAAAGTAATCGTGGAGTTGCATTATTTTCATAAAAAAAAAGGCATCTAGAAGATGCCTTAATTCGATTATCTACCGCGTTTGTGTCTGGCGGTCTTTTTAATTCTACTTTTTTGTCCCAATCTAGACATAGCGCATCTAAATCCGATATAATCGGTTGCGATATATTGGGGGAGGTACCTTCGCTGTGCAGGATCTAACCAATAGGCACGGTCTTTCCAAGAACCACCTTTGTAAACCCTTACCTCGTCTGTAATTAGTGAGGTTCTGCGTTCAGATTTATCAATGCTTCTAACGATATTGCCTTCATCGTCAACGGATACCTTTGGATGTATTGGCGCATCGTACATTCCCGCAGTTTCAGGTCTCTTGTTGGCATTGTCTTCATCTGTATTATTGTAGCTGGCAAAAAGTCTGGTAGATTCTTTGTCACCGTCTCTGAAGTTTCTATTATCACTTTCAGAGAAATTTTGTCTCAAGAATGTTTCTTCCTCATCAATGGGTACTTTGCCCAAATCTCCGGGAAGTCTTTTGAGCATCACTTTTCCATTGGGTAGCGTGTCATAAACCAGTTCGTCGGGGGATAGTATGGTTGCTTTCCCATCTTCTCCAATGGCATTTTTAAGATAAATATTACCCCTGTAATAGTTAAAGTCATTGGCTTCATCGTCAACGATAGGACGATAAACATCTGCTACCCATTCGGCCACATTTCCGGCCATATCATAAACACCAAAGTCATTGGGAGGATAGCTTTTTACCTGTACGGTAATATCACCGCCGTCATCAGACCACCCAGCAATTCCGCCGTAATCTCCTTTTCCGAATTTGAAATTCGCCAATTGATCTCCTTCACTTCTTCTTTCATCTGATCGGGTATATTCACCAGACCATGGATATTTTTTCTTACCTCTATAGGTGTTGTATTCTCTGTCACCTACCAATGCCAATGCCGCATATTCCCATTCTGCTTCTGTAGGCAGTCTGTAGGAAGGAAGTAACACCCCTTTAGATACCCCGGCATATACATTGACGTTAGCAGTATCTTTTTTCATAGTACCTCTTTTGCCCATAAGACTATCAGAGGCCATCAATCCGCCATAAGATGTTTCGGGTCGTTTCAGGTAAGCTTTTGTATTAAAGGTGCTGTTTGAGTTTACTACACCACCATCTTTTTCTCCATATCGAATATTTTTTTGAACGAAAGATTCTCTTTCGAGAATATATTCATTGACCCTGTTGGTTCTCCATTCAGAAAACTGAACAGCTTGTAACCAGTTGATTCCAACTACAGGATACTCTGCATAGGCAGGGTGTCTCAAATAGTTGGTGGTGAGTTCCTCCATATATCCCAGAGTGTTTCTCCAAACCAAGGTGTCGGGTAATGCTCCCTCATAAATTTGTCTATAACGGGGCTCACTCAACGGAAATACAGTCTCCAACCAGTCCAAATATTCCATATACATCAGATTGGTAACTTCTGTTTCGTCAATGTAAAAAGACATTACATGCTGTTGGGTAGGGGTATTGTTCCAGTCATGCAAGACGTCGTCTTGAACCTGACCTTTGGTATAAGTTCCCCCTTCAATAAAGACCAAACCAGGACCATTTTCTTGATCCTCAAATTCAATATTGTACTGGAAACCTCCTTCTTTAGAATTGATGCCCCATCCTGTTGCCCGGGACATATTGCCTCTTCCTCCACAAGCCACCAACAAAAAAGCCGCAAAGACAACAAAAACGGTAGTTCTTAAAAAATTAATTTTCATAGGATCGTTATGTCTAATTTTTGATGCAATATACTAATTATCTGAGTCCTAATTATGCTCTACAATCAATACATCGACCATTCACTTCTGAATAACGTGACAAATAGAGAATTATTATATACTCCTCTAAAATTAATTTGTTGTAATTGTTAATAAGTAGTTTGATGGCCTACACAACAAATAAATTAATGTTACGTTATATTGATAAAATCAGACAGATGAGATTAACCTGTCCAGTGACCAGATTATTTTTTGTGTTGTTTTTTGTTTTTCAAGCCAACGCACAAGATAGAATAATTACCACTGGAGTACCTTTCTTACTGATTACTCCCGATGCGAGAGCCGCTGGAATGGGTGAGCTTGGAGTGGCTACTTCAGCCGACGCCTATGCTCAACAGTGGAACCCTGCAAAATATCCTTTTTCTGAAAATAATAGCGGTCTTGGTTTGAGTTATACGCCCTATCTAAGGCAGATTGTAGATGATATTTTCTTGGGGAATTTGACTTATTTCATCAAGGTGAATGAGAGAAGTGCTTGGGCTGCGAGTTTTAAATACTTCAGTTATGGGAATGTTCAGTTCAATAAAATGATGTCGGGTACCATCATTGATCAAGGATCCAAAAGACCCAATGAAATGACGTTGGACTTGTCCTATTCTCTAAAATTGAGTGAAAAGTTTGCCATGTCCGTAGCCGGAAGGTTTTTGAGGTCTGATTTGAAGATCCCAACAGAAATTGATGCGACCTCAGCCAATAGTTTGGGGGTTGATATCGCAGGTTTTTACCAAGGATCCTCTTTTGACATGGGAAGTTTTGATGGATTGATCAGAGCGGGATTCAATGTTTCTAATATTGGCCCTAGGCTGAAATACGATGAAGGAGGGCAAATGGATTTTATCCCAACCAATCTCAGGATTGGTTCTGGATTGGATGTGATTTTTGATCCCTCCAATGTGTTAGGCGTTTATTTAGAATTTTCCAAACTATTGGTTCCTACTCCGGTAGCCTATTTTGACGATGAGAACAATGCAAAAGGTTACAGACAACCCGACATCAATTTCTTTAATGGTATTTTCAAGTCATTTAACGATGCGCCGGGAGGTACAAAAGAGGAATTGAAAGAAATTACATGGGCACTTGGTTTTGAGTATCTCTTTGCCGAAACTTTGGCATTGAGAACAGGATATTTTAATGAAAGTGAAGAGAAAGGTTCTCGTAAATATATGACTTTTGGAGCTGGGGTGAAACTCAATGGGATGGTTGTCGATATATCCTATTTATCCTCAACTTCAAAAATTCGAAATCCACTTGAAAACACCCTCAGGTTTTCCCTAAGTTTCAACTTTGATGGATCTGGTGTTAACACTCCTCCGCAGCAGAACCAAGCTCCTGATTAAGCCTCTTCTTTAACCGAATAATCTTTCTCAATCAATTTCACCAATATATTTTTATCAAAAGGACATAATTCAGTAATTTTGAAAATAATTTGAATTTGATAATCACGATCGTTTAATGAAAAAAATAACCAAGGCGACCTATTTGAAATGGTACGAGGATATGTTCTTTTGGCGCAAGTTTGAAGATAAATTGGCCGCAGTATATATCCAGCAAAAAGTGAGAGGATTCCTCCATCTTTACAACGGTCAAGAGGCGATACTTGCCGGAGCGCTTCACGCAATGGAATTGGGCAAGGACAGAATGATCACCGCCTACAGGAATCACGTTCAACCCATTGGTATGGGTGTTGATCCAAAGCGGGTGATGGCAGAACTTTTTGGTAAGTCAACGGGTACTTCCATGGGATTGGGAGGATCCATGCATATTTTTTCTAAAGAACACAAATTTCACGGAGGTCATGGTATTGTGGGGGGGCAAATTCCTTTGGGTGCTGGTATGGCTTTCGGAGACAAATATTTCGAGAGAGACAATGTTACTCTTTGTTTTATGGGGGATGGAGCTGTAAGACAAGGTTCCCTCCACGAAACATTGAACCTAGCTACCTTGTGGCAATTGCCAGTGGTTTTTGTTGTTGAAAATAACGGCTATGCCATGGGAACTTCCGTGGCCAGAACAGCCAGTCATCAAGAAATATGGAAACTGGGACTGGGTTATGAGATGCCCTGTGGCCCCGTCGATGGAATGGATCCAGTCGCTGTGGCTGAAGGTTTGGATAAAGCCATCAAACACGCCAGATCAGGTAAAGGACCTTCCTTTCTTGAAATGAAGACCTACCGTTACAGAGGACATTCCATGTCTGATGCTCAAAAATACAGAACCAAAGAAGAGGTCGAAGAATACAGAAAAATTGACCCCATCTCACAAGTCAGGGAAATTATCCTAAAGAACAAATACGCAACAGAAAAACAACTGGATGAGATTGATGCCAAGGTTAAGGCTGGAGTAGCAGAGTGTGAAAAATTTGCTGAGTCCTCTCCTTTTCCCGAAAAATCTGTTATGTACGATGCAGTTTACGAGCAAGAAGATTATCCCTTTATAAAGCATAAATTAGATTAACATGGCGGAATTAATAAACATGCCGCGTTTGAGCGATACCATGGAAGAAGGCACAGTAGCCAAATGGTATAAGAAAGTTGGTGACACGGTAAAAGAAGGGGACATACTCGCTGAGATCGAGACCGATAAAGCCACCATGGAATTCGAGTCTTTTCAAGAGGGAGAATTGCTCCACATTGGAATTGAAGAAGGCGGCACAGCCCCCGTGGATTCTCTTTTGGCCATTATTGGTTCCAAAGGCGAAGATATTAAGGACATGATTGAAGGCGGTGCAACTGCATCCGCTCCAGTTGCAGAAGCAGCAATGGCAGCTGAAACCCCTACCGAAGCGGAAGTTTCCAACTCAGAAAAATCAGCCATGCCAGAGGGTGTCGAGGTCATTTCCATGCCCAGATTGAGTGATACTATGGAAGAGGGTACGGTTGCGAAATGGAATAAAAAAGTAGGTGACCCAGTAAATGAAGGAGATATTTTGGCCGAAATAGAAACGGATAAGGCCACCATGGAGTTCGAATCTTTTTATTCTGGAACGTTACTGTACATAGGATTAGAGGAAGGGCAATCGGCGGCCGTAGATTCTGTTTTGGCTGCCATAGGAAAAGAAGGAACAGATCCCGAGGCCGTAAAAGCGGCCATTGCCAGCAGTGCTGCTCCCGCCGTTCAGGCCGAGGAGGAGGAGCCCAAAGCCGAAGTGGCTGCCCCTGCAGTAGCCGAGCAAAAACAAACCCCAAAACCCGCAGTAGTAGTGACTCAGCCCACGGTGGTGACCAACAATAATCACAACGGTAGGTTAGTGGCCTCTCCCTTGGCCAAAAAATTGGCGGAAGAAAAAGGAGTCCCGCTACAGCAAGTAAAAGGTTCAGGAGACGGAGGAAGAATCATCAAGCGCGACATTGAAAATTTCAAAGGTTCAGCGGCTGGATATGCTATGGCCTCTGGCCCTACTGGTGTAGAAAGTGTAACTGAATTGGCCAACAGCTCCATGAGAAAGGTCATTGCCAAAAGACTTTCAGCTTCCAAATTTTCTGCTCCTCACTATTATCTAGGAGTAGAGTTGAATATGGACAATGCCATCGCATTCAGACAGCAATTTAACACCCTACCCGATACCAAAATCTCTTTCAATGATATTGTTCTCAAAGCTGTTGCATTGGCTTTGAAAGAACATCCCCAGGTCAACTCTCAGTGGTTTGACGACAAGGTCGTTCAAAATCACCACGTACATTTGGGAGTAGCAGTAGCTGTTGAAGATGGACTGGTTGTTCCTGTTCTCAAATTCACCGATGAGATGGACTTGAGACAAATTGGAGTAAGTGTTAAAGATTATGCCCTCAGGGCCAGAGATAAAAAATTGGCCCCTGCCGAAATGGATGGAAGTACCTTTACGGTTTCCAATCTGGGAATGTTTGGGATACAGGAGTTTACCTCTATCATCAATCAACCCAATTCGGCTATCCTGTCTGTTGGGGCAATAGAGAAAAAACCTATTGTCAAAGACGATGCAATCGTTGTGGGGAATACCATGAAGCTAACATTGGCTTGTGATCACAGAACGGTTGATGGAGCTACCGGAGCACAGTTTTTACAATCGCTAAGACTTTATATCGAGAACCCCATCCGACTTTTGGTTTCCTAAGATCGGAAGCTTCGACCTGATTTTATAAAATTTAAACGAATGAAAACCCTTCTTGTAACAGGTGCCAGCAGGGGAGTGGGCTTTGAAATTTGCAAGCAAGCCTCAACTGCGGGTCATCAAGTCATTGCTCTTTCTAGAAACATATCTCCATTAAAGGGGATTTCCAATGTTCATCCTTTTTCGGTAGACCTGTCCAATGAGCCCGCTGTGCTTGATTTTGCAAAGGAAATCAGTAGCACTTTTGGAAGTGTTGATGTATTGATCAACAATGCGGGAAGTTTGGTCAATAAACCTTTTATGGAAATTTCTTCATCTGAGTTTGAAGCGGTTTTTCAGGTCAATGTTTTTGCTGTAGCAACCTTGACACGTTTGATACTTCCCTTGATGAATCAGAAAGGTCATGTTGTCAATATCAGCAGTATGGGGGGTGTCCAAGGCAGTGCGAAGTTCCCTGGCCTATCGGCCTATAGCAGTAGTAAAGGCGCTTTGGTCATACTTACCGAGCTTTTGGCGGAGGAGTTCAAGGAAAGTGGCCCCTCGTTTAATGCGCTGGCATTGGGAGCTGTACAAACAGAGATGTTGGAGGAAGCTTTTCCTGGGTATCAAGCCCCGTTGAGTGCGGCACAAATGGCAGAGTATATCATTGATTTTGCATTAAAAGGCCATCAGTTTTACAACGGAAAAGTATTGCCGATTTCCTCTTCAACTCCATAGGCAAGATGATGGAATCCTTGACTGATATTAAGAATTACGTACCCATCGCTTCCTTTGATCAGCTTTCAGAATACCTCAGTCAGTGGCAAGTAAATTTGATCATTACCCGAAAGCGACATACCAAACACGGAGATTTTAGAGCCTTACCCAAAGGAGGGCATCAGATCACGGTCAACGAAATGCCGAACCCCTATCGATTTTTAATCACCACCTTGCATGAAATTGCCCATCTGGTTGCCTTCAAAGATTTTGGCCCTAGGATCAAACCCCACGGTAAAGAGTGGAAACAGGTCTTTAAAAAAATCATGTTGCCATTTCTTGTACCAGAAATTTTTCCGGACGAGCTGTTGAGGGTTTTACAGTTGCATTTTAGGAATCCTAAGGCCTCCTCCGATACCGATACCCAGTTGGCCGTTGTTCTCAACAAATTTGATCCTGCGAATGAAAAAAACTATATTTTTGAATTGGAAAGTGGATCTGTTTTTGAAATTCACAACGGAAGAAGGTTTATAAGAGGAAAAAAGCGAACCAAGCGTTACGAGTGTAGAGAAGTGGAGGGTAAAAGATTGTACCTTTTTAGCCCCCATGCCCAAGTAATCAAAATAGAATAAAATGTCTAAAAACCACTTTGCAATCATCATGGCCGGTGGAATCGGTTCCCGATTCTGGCCCTCTAGTACCCCCGATTTTCCTAAGCAGTTCCACGATATGACAGGAGAGGGGATTTCGCTGATGCAAAGTACCTTTGGACGATTGGAACATTTTATTCCTTCCTCCAATATTTTTATCGTAACCCAAAGCCGTTATCAAAAAATCATTTTAGATCAATTGGGAGATAAATTATCCCCCGATCAAGTGATTTGTGAACCAGATCGTCGCAATACGGCTCCCTGTATTTTGATGGCGAGTTTGAAAATAAAGAAAATCAACCCCGATGCCAAAATTGTGATTTGTCCGAGTGATCATGTCATTGTCGATGAAAAACTTTTTACGCAAGATATGGAATTGGCTTTGGATTGTGCCGATGATAAAAATCTGATCACCTTTGGGATTCGACCCGATTTTCCTGCCACAGGATTTGGTTATGTAGCCATTGAAAAAGCTCCGACAGATTCAGAGTTAAAAAAAGTAACTGCCTTTACGGAAAAACCAGATAAAGCAACTGCTCAGCGTTTTATCGATGCGCAAAATTATTTTTGGAATTCTGGAATTTTTGTTTGGTCTGCTACTGCGGTTTTGGAGGGATTCAAAACCCATGTTCCCGTCCTTTATGATCTTTTTCACCAAGGGTTTGATCTTTTGAATACCCCATATGAAGAAGCTTTTATTGCAAAAAACTACCCCCTTGCCGAAAATATTTCGGTGGATTATGCTTTGATGGAAAAGTCGGATCATATCTTTTTGATCCCTGCTCGTTTTGATTGGGATGATTTGGGCAGTTGGAAATCAATTTATGATCGCCAACCCAAGGATGCCGCAAAAAATGCAGTGGTGAGTGCTCATTTATATGCCGATAATGCCGCTCGTAATCTCATCAAAACAGACACTAACAAAAAGGTGGTTATTTCTGGGCTTGATGACTTTATCATCGTTGATACTGAGGAGGTGTTGATGATTTATCCAATGGGCAAAAATCAAGAGGTAAAAGAAATTTCCGAAAAGGCCTTAAGAAAATTTAATCGAGAAGAAGATTAATTTTCCTCTTGGTAGACTTCTCTCACTTTTTTGAACAGGTTGGAGGAGTAAATAAAACTGCCAACACTTTCATTTTCTGTCTTAAAGACCTCTTTGTTGGTGCCTTCCCAGCCCTTAAGACCATTTTCCAAAAACAACACTTTTTCACCGATTTCCATCACCGAATTCATATCGTGTGTGTTGATGACTGTGGTGATTTGATATTCTTTGGTGATCTCCTGAATCAGGTTGTCAATCAAAGTGGAGGTTTTGGGATCCAATCCTGAATTGGGTTCGTCACAAAAGAGGTATTTGGGATTCATCACAATGGCCCTTGCAATGGCGACTCTTTTTTGCATTCCTCCAGAAATTTCGGAGGGAAGTTTTTTGTTGGCATTGACCAGATTAACTCGTTTGATTACCTCATTGGCTCTGGAGAGCATTTCTTCAGAACTTTTTTGGGTCAGCATACGCATGGGAAACATAATATTTTCCTCTACATTCATGGAATCAAAAAGGGCACTGCCCTGAAAAACCATTCCCATTTCTTGTCTTAAAACACTTCTTTCAATGGTGTCCATCTTTTGAAGTGAGTGGTCTTCGAAATAAATATTCCCACTGTCAATACCATACAAACCCAGTATGCATTTGAGGAGTACTGTTTTCCCCGACCCACTTTGACCGATGATCAAGTTGGTTTTTCCTTTTTCAAATTGGGTAGAGATGTCAGTTAAAACACTCACTCCATTAAACGATTTGCAAAGCTTTTCAACAGTGATCATCCGGTAAGTAATAATTGGGTTATGATATAGTTGGTGATGATGATCAGAACGCTAGTCCAGACGAAAGAGGTGGTGCTGGCTTTACCGACTTCTAATGCACCTCCCTTGAGGAAGTAACCGTGAAAAGAGGGTACAGTAGCCAGTATAAAAGCAAAGAAAGCCGTCTTTATGAAAGCGTAACTTACATGATAAGGGATGAAGTCGAGTTGAATGCCCTCTACGAAATCGGCGCTGGAGCAAAAACCACCGTAAATTGAAGCAGTATAGCCACCAATGATTCCCAAAAACATAGAAATGGTAATGACAAAAGGATAGAACAATAGGGCAATGATTTTTGGAAAAATCAAGTAATTATAGGTGTTAATACCCATCACTTTCAAGGCGTCTATTTGTTCTGTAACTCTCATGGTTCCGAGGCTTGAGGTGATGTATGACCCCACTTTTCCGGCCATAATCACCGAGATGAAAGTGGGAGCAAATTCCAAAATAACCGATTGTCGGGTGGCAAAGCCGATCAAATTTTTAGGTAAAAAGGGGTTGTTGAGGTTTAATGCTGTTTGAATGGCAACTACCCCGCCCACAAAAAATGAAATAAAAGAAACAATGCCGATCGATCGAATGATCAGCGAATCTACCTCCTTTATAATTAGTTCTTTCATAACACTCCATCGGGTAAATCGAGTGAATACCTTGGAAAGCATTATAAAATAGGCTCCAACATTTTGAATTAAAAGCATCAAGACAAATTTACACAATTAACCCAAAGAAATGAGGGCTTTTGCCTCCAAGTCAAGTTTAAATTTGATAGGTAATGGCATTGATATTCATTCCTGCACCTACACTGGCAAAAAGAATGATGTCTCCTTTGTTTAGAGAATGTCCTTTGTAGTTTTGTTTAAGAACCAAATCGAATAGGGTAGGAACAGTTGCTACTGAGCTGTTGCCAAACTCTTCAATATTCATGGGAAGAATGTCTTCGCGCATGGGTTTTTTGTAAAGTCGGTAAAATCTCTTTACAATGGCTTCATCCATTTTCTTATTGGCTTGATGGATGAATATTTTTTTAAGGTCGTCAACTTCAACATTGGCTTGATCGAGACATTGTTTCATGGCAGCGGGCACATGGTTTAGGGCAAACTCATATACCTTTCGTCCTTGCATTTTGATGAATTTATCATCATTTAAGTCCTTGCCGTTGTAGGATTTACCATAAAAAATAAATTCGGCCTCGTTTTCGGCGGTATAAGTAAGCGTGCTGTGGGATAAAATCCCACCCTCATCGGCAGTTTCTTCTAGTATGGTGGCACCGGCTCCATCGGCATAAATCATGGAGTCGCGGTCATAAACATCAACGACTCTGGAAAGGGCATCGGCTCCAATGACCAGACATTTTTTGGCCATTCCTGCTTTGATGAATGCATTGGCTTGTATCATCGCTTCTACCCATCCTGGACATCCAAACAATATGTCATAAGCGACACATTTGGGATTTTTAATTTTAAGTTTGGCTTTTACTCTCGATGCCAAACTGGGCAGAGTATCGATTTGTTTACTGTCACCACTGATGTCACCAAAATTGTGGGCGACAATTATATAATCAAGGGTTTCGGGATCTATATTGGCATCTTCAATGGCTTTTTGAGCCGCATCATGGGCAATGTCCGAAGTTTTTAATTCTGATGAAATGTATTTTCGCTCCTCAATTCCAGTGATGGAGTTGAATTTATCGATGATGGTTTCGTTATCCACATCAAATCTCATTCCCTGATTGTCTAAAAAAGAATGGCCTAAGAAAGCTTTGTTTTTTTGAACAACCGTCGGAATACAACAGCCGCTACCAGTGATTTTATAACTCATAAATACAATACAATAGTAGCTTTTTATTGAAGATAATTGATAAATCTTCAAAAAAGGGTATGATGCCCAAAAGTATTGAAAAGGGCTAGTTTTTAATTCAAAAAGTAATAAACCCCTTTATAATTAGGCTTTTGCATAATCTTCTATGGAAGTACAACTGCAAATCAAATTACGATCTCCAAATGCCTCGTCCAACCTTCTGACTGCGGGCCAAAATTTGTTGTCCATCACAAAAGCCAACGGATAGGCCGCCCGTTGTCTGGAATAGGGGAAGTTCCAATCGTCTGCAGTAAGCATGGCCAGGGTGTGGGGTGCATTCTTGAGTAGTGCAATCCCAGCTTCTTCTCCGGAGTCGATCTCCATTCGGATGGAAATCATCGCATCACAAAAGCGGTCAATTTCTTCCAAGTTTTCGCTTTCGGTGGGTTCAATCATCATGGTTCCGGCAACGGGAAATGAAACGGTAGGTGCGTGAAAGCCATAATCCATTAGACGTTTGGCAATGTCCACCACTTCGATGTCATACTTCTTAAAGGGTCTGCAGTCGATGATCAATTCATGGGCTGTTCTTCCCTTTTCACCCGTGTACAAAATGTCATAGGCACCTTCCAGTCTTTTGCTGATGTAGTTGGCATTGAGGATGGCCATTTCTGTTGCTTTTTTCAAACCACTACCACCCAGCATTTCGATATATCCATAGGAAATCAAACAAGCCAAGGCTGAGCCCCACGGAGCTGCAGATATGGTGTCTTTGGATGCCTTTCCTCCCGTTTCAACCACAGGATGTTGGGGTAAAAAATCGGCCAGATGAGCAGCCACACAGATTGGGCCTACCCCAGGGCCTCCCCCCCCGTGTGGAATGGCAAAAGTTTTGTGTAAATTCAGGTGGCAAACATCCGCACCGATCTCTGCAGGACTGGTCAGTCCAACCTGTGCATTCATATTGGCACCATCCATATAAACCTGTCCGCCACATGCATGGATTTTCCCAGTGATATCCTTGATATTGGCTTCGAAAACCCCGTGGGTGGAAGGGTAGGTAATCATTAGTGCAGCGAGGTTTTCTCGATGTTCTTCTGTTTTTTCTGAGAAATCTGACCAATCAATATTTCCCAATTCATCGGTTTTGACCACCACCACTTCCATTCCTGCCATGACGGCAGAGGCGGGATTGGTTCCGTGTGCTGAAGAGGGGATCAAACAAATATTTCGATGGGCTTCTCCTCTGGATTTGTGATAGGCTCGGATGACCATTAGTCCTGAATATTCCCCTTGGGCACCGGAATTGGGCTGTAGGGAGGTGGCGTGGAATCCAGTGATTTCACTGAGTTGATCCTCCAAACGACGAAGCATTTTGTGATATCCCTTGGCCTGTTCTTTGGGAACAAAAGGGTGGATGCTTGACCATCGCGGCCAACTTAGGGGCAACATTTCGGCAGCAGCATTGAGTTTCATTGTACACGATCCCAACGAAATCATGGAGTGGTTTAAGGATAAATCTTTACGCTCCAGCCTTTTGATGTAGCGCATCATTGCGGTTTCGGAATGAAAAGAATTAAAAACCTGGTGGGTGAGATAAGGACTTCTCCTTTTTTGGTCAATGGGATAGCGGTGATTTTCAATTTTTACTTTTCCATTGATGTTTTTTTGACGTACTACCGCTTCGAACACATTCAATATTTTCAATAGGGCAACTTCGTCTGTGGTTTCATTGATGGCAATGCCCACGGTCTCCTCATCGATATAGTGAAAATTGATTTCGTTTTTCTCAGCCTCGGTTCTTATCGCTTGGGCATTGATATTGATTTTTAGGGTGTCAAAATAATATTCGTTTAGTTGGCTTAGCCCCAAGTCCACCAATTTCTTTTCGAGTTTGGCGGCGTTTAAATGTATTCTTTTAGCGATTTTTTTTAATCCTTTGGGTCCGTGATAAACGGCATACATTCCAGCCATGACAGCCAGTAAAACCTGAGCGGTACAGATATTGGAAGTGGCCCGATCTCTTTTGATGTGTTGCTCTCGGGTTTGAAGAGCCATTCTCAGTGCAGGGGCATCGTCCTGATCTTTGCTTTGTCCGATGATGCGTCCTGGTATGTTTCTTTTGTAGTCTGTTTTGGTGGCAAAATAGGCCGCATGAGGGCCGCCATAACCCAGGGGGATACCAAAACGCTGAGTGGTGCCTACCACTACGTCCACTCCATAGTTGCCCGGTGCTTCCAGCAATGTCAAACTGAGCAAATCTGCCGCAACGATGGTTTTAAGGTCAAAAGTTTTTGCTTTAACTACCATGGCGGGCAAATCAATGATGTTGCCGTCTTTGCCAGGATATTGAAAAAAGGCTGCAAAAAAGGAAGCGTCAAAATCTGTCTTCTCAGCTTTGCCGATCACCAGTTCAATCCCCAAGGGGAGGGCTCTGGTTTGGAGTACCGCCAAACTTTGTGGGAGGATGTCTTCCGATACAAATAATTTATTTGCTTCGCCCTTTTTTTGATCCCGCGATCTTACTGCATAGGCCAAGGTCATGGCCTCTGCCACTGCGGTGGCTTCGTCCAAAAGAGAGGCGTTGGCCAACTCCATTCCCGTCAGGTCGCAAACCGTGGTTTGAAAATTAAAAAGAGCCTCCAATCTCCCTTGGGCAATTTCCGCCTGATAGGGGGTATAGGCTGTGTACCAACCCGGATTTTCCAAAATATTCCGCTGAATGACCGCTGGGGTAATGGTGGGGTGGTAGCCCATACCGATATAAGTTTCAAAAAATTGATTTTCGTCCGAAAGGGCTCGGAGTTCGTTCAGAAAACGATACTCACTGATTCCTTCTCCTAAGGCCAAGGGCTGCTTTAATCGGATGCCTTCCGGGAGGGTCTGGGACAGCAATTCTTCGACAGAATCCACCTCCAAGGCAGTTAGCATTTTTGAAATCTCCTCTTCCTTGGGGCCTATGTGGCGTAAAGCAAATTTTTCAGACTGCATGTATTGAGCGGTTTAAACAAAAATAAACCATAGTTGTGCACCTTTTTGATCCCCTGTGGTTCATTTCTCCATTTTTTTTGAACAAAAAAGGCACTTATTAACAGTTTACAGATACTTTTGTCCAGTGGTAGGGATCAGTAAGCTTTTTGACATCTATGTCAAATACAATATTCATGTAGGCTTGGCGGTTTTGGCCCTCGCCAAAATCACCGCCTTGGATTTCAACCTTTCTCTGCCTTTTTCCCATCAGTTGATTTTGTTTGTAGCCCCTTTTTTGGCTTACAATTTTATCAAATTTCACCTTTTTTTTTGGGAGGGTGTGGGTCGAAAGCTCAAGGCAGTGATGATTTTTCTAGCACTTACTACATTTGTTATCGTTTGGTTTGTAGGAGGAGGACTACAATTGCCCTTTTCTTCCCTCATTGTTCTTTTGCTTAGCCTTTTGTTGGTTTTGCTTTATTGTTTGCCTTTACCAGGATTTACGCTCAATTTTAGAGGGTTTAAGGGGTTGAAAATTCATTTGGTGGCATTGAGTTGGGTGTTGACCACGGTTTTTTTACCGTTTTCCATGGGCGGTCAAGAGATAAACGACCTTGGGTTGGTGTACGGTTTTCAACGTTATCTATTTGTTCTTGTGGCCACGCTTCCTTTTGAAATTAGAGATATGAAATCTGACGATTCCCACTTGTCCACTTGGCCTCAAAAATGGGGAATCCGAAATACTAAAATATTAGGAACGGTTTTGTTATCTGCTTTTGTAGGTCTAGAACTCATTTACTTCCCTTCATTGGATTTTACGATCACCCTTTTGGTGGCATTTGTTTTGACGATATCCCTTATAAAGTCCAAAGCCGAACAATCCAAATATTTTAGCAGCTTTTGGGTAGAGGCCATTCCAATATTATGGTTAATTTTAAAGGTCTTTAATCTTGTAATATGAGAACACTTTTACTAATTCTTTTTTTTGTCATTCAGACTCCAAAAGTAGAGGTTTTGGAGAAGCCCGAATACCAAAACATGGTGGCCAAAGGTTATACCCTCATTGATGTAAGAACCCCAGAAGAGTTTAAAGAAGGCCATATCGAAGGTGCCCTAAACATCGACGTAAAATCTGAAGAATTTGTCACCGAAATTGAAAATCTAACAAAGTCCGACACCCTTTTGGTCTATTGCCGCTCCGGAAGAAGAAGCCTCTATGCCGCTCAGGTGATGGTATCTTTTGGCTTTCAAAAAATCTATGATCTGGAAGGTGGTTTTTTAAATTGGGAATCAGAGTAGCGGTCTGAGGCAATAAACATCCTATATAAATTAGTGGATCAATCACAGCCAGTTGGTTATGATTCATGCAGCGTTTGGCGTTTTTGTTTCATCTCTACCTTTAGCAATTGTAAAACCCATAATTCCCAAAGAACAAGCTCAAAATCAGGATCAATATTAAAATATATTTCTAATTTCCTTTTTTTAATACATTGTCTTTGTATGCAGTAAATATTTGTGGAAATACGATTAAAATGATTCCCTTTAGAAGAGATAACCATCCAAATATTGTAATTACAACGGTCCAATCTGAATTCCGAGTATTGTGAAATTCTAAGATTAAAAATCCAAAAACAATAGCTATAAATCCACCGAGCATAAGATAGGCAGGGTTAATCACCAGTTTTGGCAGTTCTTCCTTATAATATTTACTAATCAACAACAGTCCTAAGGAAAATGAAAAATAAACTGTTGCTAAAATTCTTGCGATTAATATTGAAGTCTCCATAACATCTATTGTTAAATTATTAGAAATTTGTTTTAACGGTTTGGCTATGCGACGTGGAGGCATTTAGCCACCATGAACGTCATAGCCTTTGTTGTGTTCAGTATTTTTTAGTCATTATTATTACTCCTGTTGACCAGTTCATTTTTGTAAGGCTAAAATCCTCACGTTTCTCTAAGTATTCGATGAGTTTATCTACATTTTCTTGATGACCATCTGGCCAATTCGATTGACTTTGCATATCATCAATCACATAAAACCCACCAACTCTAATCAATTCAAATATTTCGTCAGTTTCACTATATTTTCCTGGCCAAGCATCTGCAAAAACTAAATCAAAATTATCTCCCTTATAGTTTTTAATCCATTCGCTCCCGTCTTGACAAACAATTTCTACTCTTGAATCTGTTCCAAAAAACTCATTTGCAATTTTGATTAATTCGGAGTTGTTATCTACGGTTGTTAGTCTTGACTCTGAATCTAATCCATCTATCATCCACGACAATGAAAGACCAATTCCAGTACCTAATTCTAATATGTTGGATTTTGGTTTTGATGTTATCAAAGTCTTTAATAGTGTTCCTACATAAATGTCAGATGGCATTGAGAAACCAATTTCCGCTGATTTAGATTCAATCTGGGAATGGACTTTCGGTTTGTCAATAATTTTCGCTTCATTCATTTTTGTTTTTATTGAGCACAACTTCTGTATATATTCATCTTTATAGTGCTTATTTTCTATATGTTTTTTAGGAGTGTTACAATACACTCCAAAAAAGGAAGTATTGTTGCACTCTTAGCCCCAAAATTCAAAAAAAATGAAATTGTAGGTCTTATAAGAAGAACAGCTTTGGGGCTATACTTAGGGCTAAGTTAATAAAAATTGGAGGTAGTTACAAGATCAATAGGTGGTGTTTCCTTTTGTTACGGGTAGAGCGTAAACAATAATATGCAAAATAAGAAAATATTGTTATCCGTTTTCAAAACCAATTAAAGCCACAAGCCCTTTTGGTTGAGGTAGCGCTAAAGTAAATTACTCCACCAACCCTGCCCTTTTAAGCAATGCTTTTGGATCGGGAGCTTTACCTCTAAACCTTTTATACAAAGTCATGGGATGTTCCGTCCCCCCTTTGGAAAGGATGTTTTCTTCAAAAGACCTGGAGGTTTCGGCATCAAAAATTCCTTTTTCCAAAAACAACTCAAAGGCATCGGCATCCAATACCTCTGCCCATTTGTAGCTGTAGTATCCGGCGGAATAGCCCCCTTGAAAGATATGCGAAAAGGCGGTGCTGGAGCAACTTTCGGGATAGTCTCCCAAAAACTGTACCCGATCCAGAATTCGACTTTCGTGGGCTTTTACATCTTTGATATTCAAAGCCTCCTTACCGTGGTAAGACAGGTCCAAAAATCCAAAGCCCAATTGGCGAAGAGTTTGCAGTCCCTGTTGAAAGTGGGCAGCTTTTTTAATTTTATGGATGTATTCCATCGGGATCACTTCGTCCGTTTGGTAGTGACGGGCAAAAAGTTCTAAGGCCTCTTTTTCATAACACCAGTTTTCCATGATCTGGCTGGGCAATTCTACAAAATCCCAATAGACATTGGTGCCGCTTAATCCACCATAGATGGTATTGGCTAACATCCCATGCAGGGCATGTCCAAATTCGTGAAAGAGGGTGGTCACCTCCTGAAAAGTGAGTAGCGGTGGGGTGCTGGCGGTGGGTTTTGAAAAATTACAGACCATTGAAATATGGGGTCTTTGGCCTTTTTTTTGCCCGCGGTAGGAGGTCATCCAGGCGCCATTTCGCTTACCAGGTCGGGGGAAAAAGTCGGTATAGAGTAGGGCATAAAAGTCTCCTTTGCGATTGAATACTTCATAGACTTCTACTTCGGGATGATAACCTTCCAAGCTGTCGTTTTTTTCAAAACGCAAGCCGTATAATTTTCTCGCAATTTCAAATACACCAGCTTGAACTTTTTCCAGCGGAAAATAGGGTTTGAGTTGCTGTTCGTCCAGTTCCAGTTGGGCTTGTTTGAGTTTTTCTGAAACATAGGCGGTGTCCCATTTTTCCATTTTGGGCAAGTCTAAATTTTTTGTAGCAAAATCTTCCATATCTTCCCATTCTCCCTTAGCTGCTGGATAGGCTTTTTGATACAAATCTTCCAAAAAGGTTCTGACGTTTTCCTCCGAAGTGGCCATACGTTCTTCCAAGACAAAAGCGGCATGGGAGTCATAACCCAACAATTCGGCTCTTTTTTTTCTCAGTTCGATCAACCGCAGTATAATGGCGGTATTGTTGTGGTCATTGTCCTGATAACCCCTACAGCCAAAGGCCATACTCATCTTTTTTCGCAATGCTCGGTTCTCGGCATAGGTCATCAGGGGGACATAACTGGGATAATCCAGTGTAAAAACCCAACCCTCCTTGTCTTTGGATTGAGCCGTTTCAGCGGCCATTTCCTTGACTTGATCGGGCAATCCTTCCAGGTCTTTTTCGTCAGTGATATGGAGTTCAAAAGCCTGAGTATCGGCCAAAACATTTTCGCCAAAACTAAGCCCCAATTGCGCCTTTTCGGTATCGATTTCTCGGATTATATTTTTTTCATCCTCGGCCAATAAGGCACCATTTCTGGCAAAACCTTTATATTCTTTTTCCAAAAGGGTTTGTTGCTCTACCGAAGGATTTTCTTGCTCTTGATTTTCGTAGATGGTTTTGATGCGCTCAAACAAGGCTTGGTTGAGTCTGACATCGTTTTGGAATTGAGTCAATAGGGGGGAGGCCTGTTGGGTAACTTCTTGAATGGCCTCGGAGGTTTCGGCACTGTTGAGGTTAAATAAAATACTGCTGTTGCGTTCGAGCAGTTCTCCTGCATTTTGCAAAGCTTCGACGGTATTTTCAAAAGTGGGAGGGGCAGTTTGACGGACGACCTCATCAATTCCTGTTAGGGCATTTTTGATGTTTTCTTTTAGGGCAGGAATAAAATGTTCCGGTTGTATACTACTGAAGGGGATGGATTGGTGGAGGGTGTCAAAGGATTTTAATAAAGGGTTTTCCAATATTTTAGGGATTAAGTTTTTTACTGCTGTTGATGACTTTGGTTTTGAGTTCCTGTTTGTATGCACTTACTTTTTCAAGTACCTCAGGTTCTGAGGTTCCAACAATTTGTGCGGCTAGGATTCCGGCGTTTTTGGCACCGTTGAGGGCTACGGTCGCCACGGGTACTCCTCCGGGCATTTGAAGGATGGACAAAACAGAATCCCAACCGTCGATGGAGTTACTCGACTTTACGGGTACACCGATAACCGGAAGGGGAGACACAGAGGCGATCATCCCCGGTAGGTGGGCAGCCCCTCCAGCTCCAGCAATGATTGCTTTTAGACCTCTTTTGTGAGCTTGATTTCCATAGTCCATCATTTTCTCAGGGGTGCGGTGGGCCGAGACGATGTCCACCTCTGTTTCGATATCAAACTCCTTGAGGATGTCTATCGCTTCTTGCATGATCGGTAAATCCGATTCGCTGCCCATAATGATTCCAACTTTAGCCATAATTATTTACTGATTACTGATAAGGTTTCTTTTACTTGTGCCGCTATTTTTCTGGCGGTTTCTATTTTGGGGTGTATGATGGTAACATGTCCCATTTTCCGAAAAGGACGGGTTTCTTTTTTCCCGTAAATATGAGGAATTACGCCTTCAATGGCCATTACTTGATCGATGTTTTTATAAACCACCGGTCCGGTATATCCTTCTTTCCCTACAAGATTCACCATCACTGCGGTGGTCTTGTTGGCTGTTTTTCCCATAGGCAAATCCAATACCGCACGGATGTGCTGTTCAAACTGACAGGTGTAGGAAGCTTCGATACTAAAATGACCACTATTGTGGGGTCGGGGTGCTACTTCATTGACCAAAACATCCCCCTCGGGAGTTAAGAAAAGTTCAACTGCCAAAAGACCAATTTGGCCATAGGCTTCTGCTGTTTTTAGGGCCACTTCAACGGCTTTTTTGGCCGCTTGTTCTGGGATTCTGGCCGGACACAATACATACTCCACTTGGTTGGCCGTAGGATGGAATTCCGACTCCACAACCGGATAGTGAATCGTTTCTCCTTGAGGACGACGACATACGATAACCGACAATTCTTTTTCGAAGGTTACCAATTCTTCAATCAGGCAGGGACCCGTCTTGAGACTTTCGATTTCTTTGTTGGAGTGAACAATAGATACTCCATAGCCATCGTAGCCCATTTCGGCCCATTTCCAAACAAAGGGAAAAGACAACTCTCCCTTGATGATGGCTTCTTTGACTTGGTCGAGGGTTTCAAATTCTTCAAAGGAGGCAGTGGGAATGTTGTGGCTTTTGTAGAATTTTTTTTGGAGACATTTGTTCTGAATGGTTTTCAGCACATGGGGTTGAGGATAGACCTTGACCCCTTCTTGCTCTAGTTTTTCTAAAGCCTCAACATTGACTTTTTCGATTTCGATGGTAAGTACATCGACTTTTTTCCCAAAATCGTACACCGCCTGAAAATCGGTCAAATCTCCTACGGTAAAACTGTCGCAGGCCAGCCTTGCTGGGGCATTTTCACTGGGATCCAAAACGCTGGTTTTGATGTCCCATTTTCGGGTGGTATAGAGCAACATTTTGCCCAATTGCCCACCGCCAAGTATGCCAAGTGTTTTAGAAGTTGAAAAAAATTCCATCGCGAAGTTTTTGCAAAAATACACATAACTTTTTTGCTTGGAAAAAAACAATACAATTTGGATATCTTTGCTACAAATATTATTTAATGATCAATCTAGTACTCTTTGGAAAACCGGGGGCGGGAAAAGGAACCCAAGCAGAATTTTTAAAATCCAAATACCAATTGTTTCACATCTCTACTGGAGATCTGTTCAGACATCACATCTCCAACAAAACGGAATTGGGAACATTGGCACAGTCTTATATGGACAAGGGGGATTTGGTTCCCGATCAGGTGACCATCGACATGCTCAAAGATGCGGTTGAAAATAATCCCGAGGCCAAGGGCTTTATTTTTGACGGTTTTCCCAGAACGACAAAACAAGCCGAGGCACTGGATGCTTTTTTGAGTGAAAAATCCATGCAAATCAGCGCCACTTTGGCTTTGGAGGCCGATGACGATATTTTGGTCGAACGCCTAATCAACCGCGGGAAAACCAGTGGTCGAGCAGATGATCAGGACGAAGATAAAATCAGAAACCGATTTGACGAATACAACAACAAAACAGCGCCACTAAGATCATTTTATGTTGCTCAGGGAAAATTTCACAGCGTGGATGGTATCGGTAGTGTTGACCAAATCACGCAACGATTGACTGCTTTGATCGATGGTTTACTTTAAAGGATGACCGAAGCCAATTTTGTCGACTACGTAAAACTCAACCTTAAATCAGGAAAAGGAGGCAAGGGTTCTGTGCATCTACACCGCGAGAAATACATCACCAAAGGCGGGCCCGATGGAGGAGATGGAGGCCGAGGGGGGCATGTGATTGTTAGAGCCAATTCCAACCTTTGGACATTGTATTCCTTTAAATTCACCCGACATTATGCCGCAGGACATGGTGGTGATGGCAGTAAAAACAGAAGTAGTGGCGCTCAAGGGAAGGACGTTTATATCGATGTTCCCTTGGGGACAGTTGTTAAAAATTCAGAGACGGAAGCTGTACTTTTTGAAATTGTTGAGCCAGGCCAGGAGTTCATTTTATTGGAAGGAGGAAAAGGAGGACTGGGCAACTGGAATTTCAAGTCTTCCACCAACCAGACCCCAAGATATGCGCAGCCAGGAATTCCGGGTCAAGAACTACAAATCACTTTGGAGCTTAAAGTTCTGGCCGATGTTGGCTTGGTTGGTTTTCCCAATGCTGGAAAATCTACCCTTTTGGCCTCATTGACCGCCGCCAAACCCAAAATCGCCGATTATGAGTTTACCACCCTAAAACCCAATTTGGGGATTGTTCCCTATAGGGATTTTCAGTCCTTTGTGATGGCTGATATTCCGGGTATCATCGAGGGAGCCGCTGAGGGAAAAGGTCTAGGTCACTATTTTTTACGTCATATCGAACGCAACTCGGTTTTGCTTTTTTTGATCCCAGCCGATACGCCCGATGTCAAAAAGGCTTTTGATATTCTGATGACGGAATTGAGAACCTATAATCCCGAACTGATCGACAAAGACTATGTCGTTGCCCTTTCCAAATGTGATCTTTTGGACGATGAACTCAAAGAAGAGTATGCTGAGGAAATGAAGAAAAACTTTGGTGCAATACCCCATTGCATGATCTCTGCAGTGGATCAATCGGGTTTACTTCCTCTCAAAGATATAATTTGGAAAATGTTAAATGCCCCCCATGATTAGAATAAAATGGGTCTTACTTTTTTTTCTTTTTCCCCTGCTGATCTTCTCGCAAGTCAAAACACCCTTCGTAAGTTATGATTACGAAAGTGATGCCACTTATGTGAAAGCTTTAAAGTCACTGAAGAAAAAACCCCAACAACAATCCACTACGATCATCAAGTCCATTGCTGAACTTTCCTATACTTATAAGGATTGGGATACAGCCATAGAATATTACGAAAGATTGCTGTTCAAGGCACCCCAAGCCGAAAACTATTTTAGAGTAGCAGTGGCAGCAGCTCGAAAGTCGTTGGAAGTTTCCCGATTTTTCTCGGTTCCCTATATCATCAAAGCCCGAAAGTCTGTCCTTGAGGCACACAAATTACAGCCCAAAAGAACTGTTTTTCTGAGTTTGTTGATTCAGTTGTATGCCGAAATACCCTCTCTTTTTGGAGGCAGTATTGACTTTGCTGAAAAAAAAGCCAATGAACTGACGGATATCAACCCTTTGGAGGGGGCTATGATGCAGGCCTATGTTTTTGAAGCAAAAAACAATTCTATGGCTTCAAAATCAAAATATACTGAGGTTTTTAGGAGCTTGAAAGAGAAATTTACAGATTCTGAACAATGGAACAGCACTTTGGGAAGAGATACGATTTTCGATTTGGGTAGGGTATCCGCCCAATACCAAATGGAACCCGAAATGGGGATTGCCTTCTTGGATCATTATCTCAAAGATTTTGGATTTAAGGACAATTACCCCTTGGAGTGGGCCTATTATTATCGCTCAAAAATTTATCTTTACAAGAGGGATTTCAAAAAGGCAAAAGCTTCGATAGAAAAAGCCATGGAGATCAATCCCGATTTTGAAGAAGGTTTGGAATTTCTAAACACAATAGCACTTGAGTAAATACCATTTTATTGCCATCGGGGGGAGTGCCATGCACAGCTTGGCCATTGCCTTAAAAGAAAATGGCCACGAGATTACCGGAAGTGATGATGCGATTTTTGATCCTTCTCTGACCCAGTTGGAGAAAGCTGGAATCTGTCCTGAACCAATGGGTTGGTTCCCCGAAAAAATCAATAATAGACTGGATGCAGTGATCCTAGGAATGCATGCCAAAAAAGACAATCCCGAACTGCTGGCGGCTCAAAAAATGGGTCTGCCCATTTATTCTTATCCCGAATTTATTGCCCATTATGCCCGCCACAAAACAAGGGTGGTCATTGGGGGTAGTCATGGAAAAACCACCATTTCTGCTATGGTTTTACATGTGTTGAATTATCATCAAAAACCGGTGGATTTTATGATCGGCGCCCAATTGGAGGGCTTTGAAAATTCAGTTTGCCTGTCCGAAAACAATGAATTCATCATTCTCGAAGGAGACGAATACCTGTCTTCTCCTATTGACTTAAGACCTAAATTCCATCATTACAAACCTCAGATTGCATTGATCAGTGGAATCGCATGGGATCATGTCAATGTTTTTAAGACCGAAGAGGACTACAACCACCAATTTGAAATATTTATAGAATCCATCACTGCAGGTGGGGTTTTGGTATTCAATGAATTGGACGATACCTTGGGTAAAATGGTAGCAGACACTCAAAATACCATAAGAAAAGAAGCCTATAACATTTTGAATCATACGGTTAGATCGGGAGTGACCTGTCTGGAAACAGATGAGGGGCCAATTCCTTTGGCCATCTTTGGAAAGCACAACCTCTCCAATCTCTCTGGTGCTAAGTGGCTCTGTCAACTGATTGGAATAGACGAAGACGACTTTTACCAAGCCATAAGCAGTTTTAGAGGAGCTTCAAAACGCTTGGAACGGCTGGCCAGAGGAAAAACCAGTTTTCTTTTTAAGGATTTCGCCCATGCCCCCAGTAAAGTAAAGGCAACCACCCAAGCGGTAAAAGAACAGTTTCCCGATTTCAAGCTTGTTGCATGTTTGGAATTACATACCTATAGCAGTTTGGACCCCTCCTTCCTCGTTCATTATCAAAACAGTTTGGAAAAAGCCGACCTGCCCATCGTTTTTTATGACCCTGAGGCTCTTAAAATAAAAAATAGAACCCCTATTCAACCCCAAGAAATCATTGATGCAATGGGACATCCCGAACTGATGGTTTTCACCGACCCACAGCTTTTAAAAGTTTTTCTGATGGAGCAAAACTACCATAACTCAGTATTGTTGATGATGAGTTCCGGAAATTACGGAGGGCTGGATTGGGAGGAATTAAAAGTCAAGATAGCTCACTTCTAGAGTTTTCTGAGAATTTTTATCTTTATATAGATTCTAAATTCTTATGTCTGATTTGCCCCCAAATTTAACGATCAAACAATGGGATCCTGATGACCGCCCTAGAGAAAAACTAAAGGAAAAAGGGGCTCAAGCCCTTTCTGTGTCTGAATTATTTGCCATTGTAATAGGAAGTGGAAGACGAGGAGAAAGTGCCGTTGAGTTGATGAAATGCATTCTACATCAACAAAAAAATGGACTTACGGACTTGCAAAACATTTCATTGCGAAACCTAACAAAGTTTAAGGGTGTGGGAATGGTTAAGGCTATAAAAATAAAAGCAACTCTTGAAATTGCAAAACGTTTGCAACTCCTTCGCCTTCCAAACAAAAAACAATTGACCTCTAGTCGGTTAGTGTTTGAATTCTTGAGTCCTTTTCTCAGTCTATTAGACCATGAAGAATTTTGGGTTTTATATCTGAATCAATCCAATCGATTGTTAGATAAAAAACGCCTGAGTAAAGGAGGGATCAATCAAACTGTGGTCGACATTCGATTGGCTCTAAAACCTGCCATAGAACTTGGTGCGACCTCCATGATTTTGGCGCATAACCATCCTTCTGGTAACCTTATCCCTAGTCCTCAAGACAAAGAAATCACACAGAAACTAATCAAGGCTGCCAGTACTTTTGACATTCTAATTTTGGATCATCTTATTGTCTCTGAAAAGCGTTACTTTAGCTTTAAAGATGAAAATTTGATCTGAATGATACTGGTTTATTCTCACAAAATTACGCCGCGATTGACCTATATCTTCCGGCAAATTTTTATTAGAGTTCTAGGACTTCCTGTCGATTTTACTTCTGCCATTGAAAAATTTGTTTCCCATTCCGGGCCCAAATTGAGTTATACCCACCAACCCTTGGGGAATGAGTTTTTTATTGCATCCCATGATTTACTCTTTCAGAAGGGCATACAGGAGGTCCCTATTGAGGTGTCAAATTGGTCAAAAATCCCAGCCTTTTTCAAGTTGGGGAAAACCTCTCAATTGCCCTATGATATTTTTGCAGCTTCCTTTTATCTGGTGAGCAGATATGAAGAATTTCTCCCGCAGGTGAGAAATGAGCTGGGTGCCTTTGTGGCCTACCAAAGTTTGGCATCAAAAAATAATTTTTTAGAAATGCCAGTGGTGGATTTATGGGCAGTGCGGTTAAAAGATAAATTACATGAGTTTTTTCCAGAGTTACCCCACGTTTCGTGGAAAAAACCAAAATTTCAACCCATCATTTCGGTGGTCAACCCCTATCAATATGAAAAAAAATCACTGCTGTTAAAGTTGACGGATACTTTGAGTGCCCTTTGGCAGTTGGATTTTTTCTCAATCATCGAACAATCATTGGTACTCCTTGGTTTACGAAAAGATCCTCATAACAATTTTGAGGAGTTGGAAGCCCTTTTTAAGGAGACGGGGAATGATCCCTTGTATTTTTTTCTTTTCGCCAAAAATACATTTTATGACAGAGGAGTTTCCATCCACAATTTTAGTTTTCGAAAGCTCATCAAAAATACAGCCGATTTGAATCAGGTTTCCCTTTTGGCTTCCTACGCCACTCAACAGGAATCCAAGTCCTTGAATTACGAACGCCAACAACTCAAAAAATTGATCATTAAAAAAATCGATTCGATAAGGTTCAATTATGGACTTTTGACGGCCTCCTTGGGATACTACAATCTTCTAGAACAAGAAATTCAGAAGGATTACAGCATGGGCTATACCGATGAGGTCGGTTATCGAGCTTCCACTGCGGTTCCCTTTTATTTTTATGATTTAAACAATGAGTTGCAAACCTCTTTGAAAATCCATCCGGTAGTGGCTGACGAGGCGGGATTGAGGAAGTTTTCCAATCAAAAGGCTTTTAAAAAATTAATCGAACTTTATGAAAACCTGCCTACCTCTTCTGCCTTTCATGGGGTTTCTTTTTCCAATGCAATCCTCCACGCTGAAGAGATGAAAAACAACTGGCGCGATCAATTCATTAATTATCTTCAATATCATGCCCGATAAAAATCAGATTACTGATGTGTTTTTCGATTTGGATCATACCCTTTGGGATTTTGAAAAAAATTCGGCCCTGACCTTTGAGAAAATTTTTGACCAACTGAAGATCAATCTCAATTTAAATGGTTTTTTGGAAGCCTATGAAGGAATCAATCATCACTATTGGAAACTCTACCGAGAAAACAAGATTTCTCAAGAGGAATTGAGGCATAAACGGTTGATCAAAACTTTTGAAGCTATTGATTTCGATTTTGATCCCCAAAAAATTGAATCAATCTCCGATCAATATATTTTACACCTTTCAACTTTTTCTAACCTATTTGAAGGTGCAATTTCCCTTTTGGATGGGCTTAAGAGCAAATATCAACTCCATGTCATAACCAATGGTTTTGAGATTGTTCAACATCATAAAATAAAAAACTCAGGCCTTTCCTCTTATTTCAAAAATGTCTTTACGGCCGAAAAAGTGGGTTATAAAAAACCCCACCCGATTATTTTTGAACACGCCCTAGACCATACTCAGACCAATGCCCATAATTCTTTGATGATTGGCGATAGCCTAGAGGCAGATGTTTTGGGCGCCATGAATATCGGGATGCAGGCCATACATTTCAATTCCCATAACGAACCCCAGCACGATCATTGTCCTATGGTAGAAAATCTAGACGAAATTTCGATCATGCTATGATTTTTAGCCTTATACTTTTATCACCAACGGGAAAGTTTTAAATTCGCCAGCAAATGGAATTGCAAAAAGCACAAGAAATTGTAGACCACTGGATCAAGGAGCACGGTGTTCGTTATTTTGATGAGTTGACCAATATGGCCCAACTGACCGAAGAGGTGGGGGAAGTAGCCCGCATAATCGCCAGAAGGTATGGAGAGCAAAGCGAAAAAGAGAGTGATAAGGCAAAAGACCTTGGTGAGGAACTTGCCGATGTCATCTTTGTGGTTTTGTGTTTGGCCAATCAGACGGGTGTGGATTTGCAAAAAGCCTTTGATAAGAAAATGAAAATCAAGTCGGAAAGAGACCACGACCGTCATCAAAATAACCCTAAGTTGAAATAATACGACTGCATGAAGTTAAACGTTCAACACCCCAGTCAAGAGGTAAATGGTGAGCTTACCATCACCGGTTCGAAGAGTGAATCAAACAGATTGTTGGTTCTTCAGGCTTTATACCCTCAAATTGAAATTAAAAACCTTTCCAATTCGGATGATTCTCAGTTCACTCAAAAGGGATTGAAGAGCAAAAGTAATATCATCGATATCCATCACGCTGGAACAGCCATGCGTTTTTTGACGGCTTACTTTGCCATACAGCCCCATCGAGAAATTGTTTTGACAGGATCCAAAAGAATGCAAGAACGTCCTATAAAATTATTGGTTGACGCATTGAATGGTTTGGGCGCAGACATCAGCTATGAAAAGGAGCCCGGTTTTCCGCCATTGAGCATTAGGGGAAAGGAAATCACATCAGATCGGGTATCCTTGCCGGCAAATATCAGCAGTCAGTATATTTCGGCTTTAATGCTAATTGCTCCCTCCCTAAAGAATGGATTAAAGATCGATTTAATAGGCGAAACCACTTCTGTTCCCTACATCAAAATGACTCAGAGTATTATGAACCAATTGGGTTTTGAGGTCGCTTTCGATGGAAACCAAATTGCTGTAAAGCCCATTGCAAAAATTGAGTCCAATCTTTGGACTGTGGAATCCGATTGGAGCTCTGCCTCCTATTTCTACTCCACTGTGGCTTTGGCACTTAAAGGAAAAATTACCCTGTCAAACTATTTTGAAGAAAGCAAACAGGGAGATGCTGCCTTGGCCGAGATTTATGAAAAATTTGGAGTAAAAACGACCTATTCCGATGGAAAAATTATACTTTCCAAAATTGCCGACTTTAGCCTTCCCACCGACCTAAGGATTGATCTGAAAAACACACCCGATTTGGCGCAGACCATAGTAGTAAGCTGTCTTGGGCTTAATGTTGATTGTAAGCTTACAGGCTTGCATACGTTGAAAATAAAAGAGACCGATCGTTTGGCTGCACTGAAAATTGAAACCGAAAAGCTGGGGGCTCAGGTTGAAATTACAGACAATAGTTTGGAGCTTGTCAATACAGGAAAGATCAATCACAATATTTCTATAGATACTTACAACGACCACAGAATGGCTATGGCCTTTGCCCCACTGGGATTAAAAGTACCCATAAACATCAATAATGCTGAGGTAGTCTCTAAGTCCTACCCCGATTTTTGGGACGATCTGAAGAAAATAGACTTTGATCAAAAAATCATTTAGTTTTTTTATGGTCTTTTACTTGACATCCCCCCCCTTGAGAGACTATATTTGCAGGGCAAAAAAAAATAACCATGAAATTATCAGACTTTAGTTTTGACCTTCCCAGTATGTTGTTGGCACAAAGACCTTCTGCAGGAAGAGACGAATCCCGCTTGATGGTTCTCAATCGTGCCGAAGAGTCCATCAGTCATCATACCTTTAAAGATATAATTGACTTTTTCGATGAGGACGATGTGATGGTATTGAACAATACTAAAGTTTTTCCTGCCAGACTTTTTGGAAACAAGGAGAAAACAGGAGCCAGAATTGAGGTTTTTTTGTTGAGAGAACTCAATGAGGAACAAAGATTGTGGGATGTCTTGGTTGATCCTGCTAGGAAAATTAGAATTGGGAACAAGCTCTATTTCGGTAACGATGACAGTTTGGTTGCCGAGGTAATTGACAATACCACTTCCAGAGGGAGAACGCTTCGTTTTCTTTTTGATGGTTCTTACAGTGAATTCCGATCCAAACTTAAAGAATTGGGCCAAACTCCTCTTCCGAAATATATCAATCGACCCATTGAGGAGGAAGATGAGGAGCGCTATCAAACCATATATGCCAAACACGAAGGCGCTGTAGCGGCTCCTACTGCGGGCTTACATTTTTCAAAACATCTGATCAAAAAGCTTCAAATCAAAGGGATCGATTTGGCAGAATTGACTTTACACGTTGGATTGGGAACGTTTAGTCCTGTCGAAGTGGAAGACCTCTCCAAACACAAAATGGACTCTGAGGAATTGATCATCACCCAAGATGCGGCTAATATGGTCAATAGTGCATTGAATACCAATCGTAAAATCTGTGCCGTGGGAACCACTGTTATGAGAGGTTTGGAATCTTCCGTATCTTCTATGGGTACCCTCAATCCCTATCAGGGATGGACTCATAAATTCATTTTTCCTCCCTACGATTTCTCTATTGCCAATTGTATGATTACCAATTTTCATACGCCAAAATCTACATTGTTGATGATGGTTTCTGCCTTTGCCGATGTTGATTTTGTCAAAGAAGCCTATAATCAAGCCATTAAGAATAAATATAACTTTTATTCTTACGGTGATGCCATGCTTATCATATAACAGCAATAGAAGTCCCATGAAGAGGATTTTTGAAGGAAAGCGTTGATGAAACCCGAAACAAAAAAGGACATTCGGTCCCTCTCTCTCGAAGATCTCAGGCTTTTTTTTACTGAAAACCATGACCAAGCTTTTCGTGGCAATCAAGTATACCAATGGTTATGGCAAAAAGGGATTCATAATTTTGAGGGGATGACCAATCTTTCAAAATCCACCCGAAGCTTGCTGGAAACACATTTTGTTATCAATCATATTGACATAGATCAACAACAAAAAAGCAACGATGGAACCATCAAAAATGCAGTAAAACTGCACGATAATTTGGTGGTAGAATCTGTTCTTATTCCGACAGCAACCCGAACCACTGCTTGTGTCTCTTCTCAGGTAGGTTGTAGTTTGGATTGTAAATTTTGTGCTACTGCCAAAATCAAAAGAATGCGAAATCTCAATGCCGATGAAATTTATGATCAGGTGGTCGCCATGGATCAGCAAAGTCGCTTGTATTTTGATCGACCCCTTTCCAATATCGTATTTATGGGAATGGGGGAGCCTTTGATGAATTACAAAAATCTGATCAACGCCATTGATAAAATCACCCAATCGGAGGGTCTGGGTATGTCGCCCTCTAGAATTACAGTTTCTACCTCGGGAATTCCAAAAATGATGATGAAAATGGCCGATGATCAAGTACGCTTTGGGTTGGCCGTTTCGCTCCACAGTGCCCGTCAAGAGCTGAGGCAACAATTGATGCCTTTTGCAGAAAAATTTCCCCTCAACGATCTGGTCGACGCCATCAAATATTGGCATGAAAAAACGGCGAAACCAGTGACCTATGAGTATGTGGTTTGGAAAGGCATCAATGACGGTGATGAAGACATCAATGCTTTGGTTGATTTTTGTAAAATTTCTCCTTGTAAAGTAAATTTGATAGAATACAATCCCATTGGAGATGACCAATTCCTACAGGCTGACAAAGACAGAATCCAGGCTTATGAGTCAGCATTGGAAGCTGAGAGAATTACTGTAACTGTCCGCAGATCAAGAGGGAAAGATATTGATGCAGCCTGCGGTCAGTTGGCCAACAAAGCCGAAGGAGAATAGATTGTATTTCCTGAATGAATAGTGGTATATTTATCGCCCAATGAAAGTTGTAGAGCGAATTAAGGAACCCATCTATGAAGAAATGGAACTTTTTGAAAAAAAGTTCAAGACTTCTATGTCCTCCAAGGTTGCTTTGTTGAACAGAATTACCCACTTTATCGTCAACAGGAAAGGGAAGCAAATGCGACCCATGTTTGTTTTTCTGGTGGCCAAAATGTTGGGTAAGGGCAAAATAAACGAACGATCCTATCGAGGGGCGGCGGTCATCGAATTGATCCATACTGCTACATTGGTGCACGATGATGTAGTGGACGACAGCAACCAACGCCGAGGATTCTTTTCCATCAATGCTTTGTGGAAAAATAAAATTGCCGTCTTGGTTGGCGACTATTTACTCTCCAAAGGTTTGTTGCTTTCGATAGAAAATGAAGATTTTGATTTACTCAAAATCATTTCTGTTGCCGTGCGGGAGATGAGTCAAGGTGAACTTTTACAAATCGAAAAGGCTAGAAATCTCGATATAACCGAAGAAATTTATTACGAAATCATACGTCAAAAAACAGCAACCCTACTAGCTGCTTGCTGTGCGATGGGAGCTAAATCCGTTGATGCTGAGGATGAGCAGGTTGCCAAAATGCATGAGTTTGGTGAACTTTTGGGGATGGCTTTTCAGATCAAAGACGATTTGTTTGATTATTCGGAGCAAAAAATAGGAAAACCAACCGGGATCGATATCAAAGAGCAAAAGATGACCCTCCCCATGATTCATGCCCTTAATACTATGGGAAGGTCAGACAAAAATTGGTTGATTAAAACGGTCAAAAACCACAATAAGGACAAAAAAAGAGTTCGAGAGGCGATCAAAAGGATCAAGGAGGCCGGTGGGCTTGAATTTGCCCAAGAAAAAATGGAGTCTTTTCGGATGCGTGCCATTGAATTGCTCAAAACATTTCCGAAAAACACCTACCGAGATTCTTTGGAGTTGATGGTCAATTATGTGATTGAGCGTAGTATTTAGTCTCCAAAACTTTAATTTGATTCTAGGGGTTTTGCCCAATGGTTATATAATTTTATTTTTATGGAAATATTTCCTTTGATTTGATTTCAAGAAGTACCATTGACCAAGTATATGAGACTGCTCGTTTGGAGGAGGTAATTGGTGAATATGTTACTTTGAAAAAGTCGGGCGCCAATTTTAAGGGCTTAAGTCCTTTTACCCAAGAGCGAACCCCGAGTTTTATGGTTTCCCCTGCCAAGCAAATTTGGAAAGATTTCAGTAGTGGAAAAGGAGGCAATGTCATTGCTTTTTTGATGGAGCACGAGCATTTTACCTATCCTGAGGCCATTCGCTACTTGGCCAAAAAATACAATATAGAAATAGAGGAAACGGAGGAGACTCTGGAGGAAAAGCAAATCAAAGACACCAAAGAGAGTATGTTTTTGGTCGCTCAATATGCTGCGGGCTTTTTTGAAAAAAATCTTTGGGAGACCGAGTTAGGAAAATCCATAGGGTTGACTTATTTCAAAGAAAGAGGCTTTAAGGACGAAACCATCAAAAAATTTGCTTTGGGTTATTCTTCCGAATCCTATGATGCACTGGGCAAACAGGCTCAAAAGGAGGGCTACAAATTAGATTTTTTAGAAAAAACAGGCTTGGTCATTGTCAATGAGAATCGTCAGATAGATCGTTTTAGGGGGAGGGTTATTTTTCCGATTCGGAGTATGTCTGGAAGGGTTCAAGGTTTTGGGGGAAGAATTTTATCCCAAAATGCTAAAACTGCGAAATACCTCAATTCACCAGAAAGCGAAATTTACAATAAAAGCAAGGCCCTTTATGGGATTTATGAATCCAAACAGAGCATTTCCAAAAATGATGTCTGTTATTTGGTGGAGGGCTATACCGATGTCATTCAAATGCACCAGTCTGGAATCACCAATGTGGTTTCTTCTTCTGGAACTGCACTGACTGTGGATCAAATTCGGATGATCAATCGCTTGACCTCCAATATCGTTGTCTTATTTGATGGCGATGCCGCGGGTCTAAGGGCTTCGCTAAGGGGAATAGATTTGATTTTGGAACAAGGCATGAACGTCAAGGTGTGTACTTTTCCCGAGGGTGACGATCCCGACAGTTTTGCCCAATCGCGATCAACGGAGGAAATCAATGACTTTTTGGGAGGGGCGTCGAAGGATTTTATTCAATTCAAAGCCTCTCTACTTTCCGACGAGGGAAAAAATGACCCCATTCGAAAAGCCGAGACCATCAGGGAGATTGTCGAGAGTATTCATAAGATTCCCGATCCGATCAAGCAAGAGATATACATTCAGAATTGCGCCGAAATAATGCAGATTTCGGAAGACGCACTCTTCAGTGCATTGGCCCAAATCAACCAAAAAAACAAACAAAAAGGTGCCAAAAGATTTGTTCCCGACGAATCGGTTGCTTTGGTAAAAAAGACAACGGATGCCAGTGTCAAAGTTGACCGTGTTTTTGAGTTAGAAAGACAGATTATATCCATTCTATTGACTTATGGAAACCAAAAGCTAGATTTCGAAGAACTTATTTCTACTACCAATGACGAAGGGGAATTGATTGAGGAAACCCAACAAATATCTGCCAAGGTGTATGAGAAGATTTTTTTGGATCTTCAACAGGATGAAATTGAATTGAGTCATGATACTTTTAAAAAGATATTCTACAAACTCATCGAGTTTTATCAAATTGAGCAGGGCGATTTAAATCTAGAAAAAATCATGCAGACAGACGATTTGAATCAAAACGAAATCATTACTGATCTGGTGATGAAAGAGGAGCAATATCAATTGCATGACTGGGAAAAGAGAAATGTTTTTGTAAAAGTCAAAGGCAGTGAGGTAGTCCGGCTGGTTAGTGAAACAATACTATCCATGAGACGATACCTGATCGATCAAAAAATCACTGAACTTCAACTGGAAACCAAGGAGCAGGATGACAATCAAGAAACACTCAGGGAAATCCAAATGTATCAAGGTTTAAAAAATATAATTTCCAATAGACTTCACCGGGTTGTTTAAACCAAATTCATGTTTTTGGCTTGGAGATACAAGTCGAACATATTATCTACTTTGAGCTTGTGCATCATTCGGTTTTTATAAGTATTTACTGTTTTTTGATTGATGTTTAATCGCTCTGCGATCTCAATATTTCTCTTACCATCTGTTAGGTATTTGAGCACTTCAATCTCTCTTGAAGAAAGTGTTCCAAAACGATTTCTGGGTTTTTCTATGTCAAGATCTAATTTTAATTCATTGTTAAAATTATTGGTAATGTGCAGTTTGAAGGATTTGATCTTGTGAATGGCATCGGCCATTACAGAGGCCTTAATGTTTTTAGATAGAAAGCCAGTGGCTCCAGCCCTAAGAAGGGGGACGCTGTAAATCTGTTGATCTTGACTAGTGAAAAATATCACATCAATTTCAGGGTTTGTTTTTTTAACTTTTTTAATAAGTTTTACAGGACTTATGTCTGAAAAAGTCATTTCAGAGATCAGAACGTCCACAGGGTTGGATTTGATGAAATCAATCGCTCCATTAATATCTTCTGCAACATACACAACATTCAAAAAATCAAAATCGGATAGGAAGGTTTTAAAGCCACACCTGACCACAGGTTGTGGATCTATTAATAGTAGGTTAATCATAATTCGGGGCAAATTATTTTTTTAAATTACTTAAAGTAAATGATTTTTTTTCAATCCATTAAATCAAAAGCTGAGGTGGAATTTCACAAACTGGGATGGGTATCATTTTGTGTTGGTTTTGACGGTTGAAATTCATGTATATCTCAATGATATTCAGTTGATTTTGATTCAGTCCTTTGAGAGAGGGATTGCGCTCTATCTCACCCATGGCCCATTCTAAGTCGTTGTAATTGGCACCCATTTGATCCTCGTCGGTTCGATTGTCACTCCACAAACCATCTGTAGGTGCGGCTTTTTGAATTTCTTCAATCACATCGAGGGATTGAGCCACCTCATAAATCTGAGATTTTAACAAATCGGCAATGGGACTCAGATCAACGCCCCCATCTCCATATTTGGTGTAGAAGCCCACACCAAAGTCCTCTACTTTATTTCCAGTTCCTGCGACCAAATAGCGATGCAATGCTGCGAAATAATACAAAGTAGTCATTCTCAATCGGGCTCTGGTATTGGCCAAGCTAAGCAATTGTTCTTCTTTCCTATCGGTGTTGGGCAGCCCACTCACAAATCCATCAAAAATTCCAGTCAAGGAGATGTTGTGGTGGGTGACATTGTCAAACTTCCCTTCCAGCCAGTCAATGTGTTTTTGGGCTCTGGAGACTTGGCTAGGGTCTTGATGAATCTCCATTTCAAGACACAATACCGGAGCATTTGTAAGACTACAAAGGGTAGAAGTTACTGCAGAGTCTATGCCACCTGATACCCCTACAACAAAACCGTTCATTTTCGAATTTTTCAGATAATCTTTCAACCACTCCACAATATGGTTGACTACTTTTTCGGGTGTTTTCATTGTTTTAAATATAGACCGCTTACATTTGTATATCGAAGTTACATTGGAATAAAAATAAATCCAATTAAATGAGATTGATTATTTACCCAACCCGTCGAATTTTTATTGTATTGTCCTTTTTTTTGATCACTATTGGGTGTGAGGATAACAATTCCAAGGAATCTGAGATTCTTTCGATCCCAATGGAATTGATCATTGAGCGTTTTGACAAGATGTTTCATCTGGCATCGGCGGATGATATTCCTGAACTGAAAAAGACCTACCCTTTTCTTTTTCCTAGCAAGTTTAACGATAGTGTTTGGATTAAAAGGCAAAAAGACAGCTTGCAACTTCTTTTGTTGGAAAATGTAGAGCAGAAATTTGTTTCAATGGCTCCACTAGAAGACGATCTGGAGTATCTGTTTAAACACCTCAAATATTATTTTCCCAAAACCCCAACACCAAGGGTAATTGGGGTGATCAACAACGTTGATTACCAGAGCAAAACTATATATACCGATTCGCTGTTATTGATCTCATTGGATACTTATTTGGGGACAGACCACCATTTGTATGAGGGGATTCCTCAATATGTCAGACAAGAAATGGATGATAAGTTTTTGACTTCACACGTGGCAAGTAAATTCGCAGCCAAGAAAATACCCCCCACCAAAGACAGATCTCTTTTGTCACAGATGATTTATTTCGGAAAACAGGTCTATCTCAAAGAATGGGTATTACCTCAGTCTTCGGACGCCCAAAAAATGGGATATACCGATGAACAAATCCAATGGGTGATCGACAATGAAGTGTATATGTGGCAATATTTTGTCCAAAAACAATTGTTATACAATACGGATCCCTCTCTGGCTCAAAGATTTATAGAGCCGGCTCCCTTTTCAAAGTTTTATTTGGAAATTGACAACGAATCACCTGGAAGTGTCGGGGTTTGGATGGGTTGGCAAATCATCAAGTCCTTCATGAATCGTTATCCAGATACCGAGATAAATGCCCTGTTGAATCTTCCAGCCCAAACCCTGTTCTCAAAATCCAACTATAAACCCAAAAAATAATGGCCAAGCAAACAAGCCCAATAAGCATAGAAGTAACGGTAGATGAAAATAAAGTTCCCGAAAAAATCGTTTGGTCAGCTCCAGACGGTGGGGTAGATAATGAAGTGGCTCAAGCCATGCTTTTGGCACTTTGGGACGGACAAAATCAAGAAACCCTCAGGATGGATTTATGGGTCAAGGAAATGCCTGTCGATCAGATGAAAATGTTTTTTCATCAAACATTACTTACCATGAGTGATACTTATTTGAGGGCTACTCAAGATGAAAAAATGGCAGCGACCATGAAGGATTTTTGTGATTATTTTGCCGAAAAACTCAACCTTAAAAAAGACAGTTAGCGCTTTTCAATGCTTTCGTTGATTTGCTGGATATAATTCAAAAGTGTTTCCCCACCCATTCTTTTTTCAGAGGAGGTGACAAAGTGTTGAGGAAGACTTTCCCAATCCGCTTTAAGGGCATCGAGATAATCATTTACTTTAGTTTCAATTTCCTTTTCTTTTATTTTGTCGGCTTTGGTAAACACAATGGAGAATGGAATGAAATTCTCCCCCAACCACCTTAAAAAATGTAAATCAATGGGTTGTGGTTCGTGGCGAATATCGATCAATAGAAAAGCCGATACCAATTCCTTTCTTTTGGTAAAATAATCGACTACAAATTTCTGAAAGGTTTTTTTTTGCGTTTTAGAAGCTCTGGCATAGCCATAGCCAGGTAGATCAACCAAATACCATTTCTTATTGATCAAAAAGTGATTGATCAATTGAGTTTTTCCAGGTCTTGAGGAGGTTTTGGCTAGTTTTTTTTTGTTGCACAACATGTTGATCAGTGAAGATTTTCCAACATTAGATCTGCCAATAAAGGCATATTCTGGCATTTTGGTTTTTGGGCAGCTTTCTACCTTGGTGTTGCTCACCACGAATTCAGCATGGGCAACATTCATCTGAGGAGTTTAAAGGTTGTATTGCTCCATCCAGGAGTGCATGATTTCATTGAAACGTTCGGGGTGTTCCATCATGGGGGCATGACCACATTTATCAATCCAATATAGATCGGAGTTGGGAAGCAACGAGTTGAATTCATCGGCTACATTGGGAGGGGTAACACCGTCTTGTGCTCCCCAGATGATTGCAGTTCTGGTTAGCATATTGGGTAAATCTTTGGCCATATTGTGTCTTATGGCGCTTTTGGCGATGGCCAGTGTTCTTATCAATTTATTTCGGTCGTTGACCGACTCGAATACCTCATCTACGATTTCTTTGGTGGCAACTTTGGGATCGTAAAAAACCTCTTCACTTTTGGCTTTTATATAGTCGTAATCTCCTCTTTTGGGATAACCATCTCCCATGGCATTTTCATATAATCCTGAACTCCCAGTGATGACAAGTCCCTTGACCATTTCAGGATGGTATTTGGCATACAATAATGCGATATGACCTCCCAAAGAGTTTCCTAAAAGTATAACGTCTTTTAGTTTTTTGAAGTTTAAAAACCCGTCTAAAAATTTAGCGAGAGATTTGACCGTAGAATTGACCAGTGGTAATTCATAAACTGGCAATTCTGGAACCAGAATTTTGTAACCTTTACTGGGGAAATAATTCATTACCCCTTCGAAATTACTAAGTCCTCCCATCAAACCGTGCAAAATGACCACTGGGGTACCCTCGCCCAATTCTATATAGCGATAATCTGACTCTGCAATAATCTGTTTTTCGATCATCAGTTATAAATAATTCCAAAGATATACAATTCACTTGTATGATTTGTATTTAATTTTTTTTTCATCTGGTTTTCTTGGGCTGGGGTTGATGTGGTGAAATTTATTAACAATGTGGTATAAAGTGGTAAAAAGTGGTAAAATTGCTTTATATTTGGTTGAAATTGAACGAATAACAGCATGCAGCATTTTATCGGTACATACGAGTGTAGGGCCGACGCCAAGGGGCGTATTATGCTTCCTGCTGCTTTGAAAAAACAACTTTCTAGCCATCTGAATAAAAGTTTTGTCATCAAAAGAGCTGTTTTCAATAGCTGTTTGGAATTGTATCCTTTGGATCAATGGGAGGGGTTGATGGAAAAGGTTAACAAGCTCAATCGCTTCAATAAGAAAAACAATGATTTTATACGACGTTTCACAGCCGGGGTAAAGTTGTTGGAGATTGATGCAACAGGAAGGTTGTTGATTCCCAAGGATTTAACAAACCACGCTAAAATCTCCAAAGATGTAGTCGTTTCGTCGGTAGTCAACATTCTGGAGATTTGGGACAAAGGCCTTTACGAAAAAGCGATAGACGAGGCTACCACAGATTTTGCTGCTTTGGCAGAGGAAGTAATGGGCGATCAAAATGAAGACAATTTATCATAAACCGGTCATGCTTGAAGAAGCGATTCAGGGATTGAAAATCGATCCTCATGGGGTTTATGTTGACGTAACTTATGGAGGGGGAGGCCATTCCAGAGCCATACTTCAAAAGCTGTCTGACAAAGGAAGACTGATCGCATTTGATCAGGACGCTGCGGCTCATGAAAATTACATATCAGATAATAGGTTTCAGTTGATTGACGGCAATTTTTCTCACCTCAACAGACATTTGAAATTTTGCGGTATTACTAGGGTTGATGGTATTCTTGCAGACTTTGGAGTCTCTTCTCATCAATTTGATTCAGGGTCAAGAGGTTTTTCCACCCGACTGGAGGGACCATTGGACATGAGGATGAATACCCAAGGTGAGTTCAGCGCTCGAGAGGTAGTCAATGAATATAACACTGAAGAACTTCAACAGATTTTTAAAGATTACGGTGAGTTGCGCATCGCCAGAAAATTGGCCAACCATATTGTCAAAGTAAGAGAAGAAAATCCAATTGAAACCACCCAAGGATTGGTTCAACTGTTGACTCCGATTTTACCCAAGCATGTTTTTAATAAGATCATTGCACAGGTATTTCAAGCCATTAGAATTGAGGTTAATGCTGAATTGGAGGTTATAAAATCTTTTTTGGAGCAATCCATTGAAGTATTGCAGCTCGGAGGAAGGTTGGTGTGTATCTCCTACCATTCTCTGGAAGATCGCTTGGTGAAAATATTTATAAGAGAGGGCAAGTTTGTTGGTAAAGCAGAATCAGACCTCTACGGAAACAGAAACCTGCCCTTAAAAAAGGTGGGGAATTTGCAGATTCCTTCAGATGAAGAAATCAAGGAGAACAGTAGAGCGAGAAGTGGTAAACTCAGAATTGCAGAGCGAATATGAAAAAACTGTTGTCAATATTGAGAATGGAGTTTTTGGTCAATGATTATGCCTTTAAGAATTGGCGTGTGATTCTTTTTTTGTCATTTCTATCGCTGATCATGATTGCGAGTGGTCATGCTGCTGATCGGAAGATTTTTCATATCGCCCAATTGAGTGATGATCTGAAAATGTTGAAAAGCAAATTTGTAGAACAGCGTACCGCTTTGATGAATCTTAAGATGGAAACTAAAATCATGAAGGAGTTGAGTCCTTTGGGCATAGGCCCTGCAAAAACACCCCCCATCAAAATCATTGTGAAACAACACTAACAATGGAAAGTAGAAAGAAAAACATAATGAACCGTAGCTATTTGGTTGCCTTTGGTTTGATGCTGTTTTCCTTTTTGCTGATCGCAAAGCTTTTTCATATTCAGTTCTCTGAAGGGGACAAATACAGAGAAATAGCTTCAAAACGCACCCTTAAGAAAGATATCCTCCAGCCCAGTAGGGGAAATATTTTTGCAGACGATGGGAGTATTTTGGCAACCTCAATGGCGCGTTATGAAGTGAGATGGGATGCTGCTGTTCCTTCCAGAGCATTGTATCAAAAACATAAAAAGGCATTGGTCAAAGGCCTGTCAGAGATTCTGAATACCTCCAAAAAATCTATTTCGAAAAAACTCGACAAAGCTGTTAAAGATCGAAACAGATATTTGCTGATTGGCAGAGATCTCAGTTATTCAGAGCAGATCAAAATCAAACAACTTCCTCTATTTGAGAACCCTTCCTACAGGGGTGGTTTGATCATTGAACACAAAATGGTAAGAGAACACCCTTTGGGGAAAATGGCTGAGCGAACTGTAGGGAGAATTGTAGCGGAAGAAAAAGGGGTGGCAAAACGCGTTGGACTAGAGGGGGCGTTCAGTCAATACCTTGAGGGGGAGACTGGTCAGCGGCTCAAGCAAAAAATAGCTGGTGGACAGTGGAAGCCTATCAACGATGTCAATGAAAAGGAGCCCACAGAGGGATACAATGTTCATACCACCTTGAATGTCAACATTCAAGACATCGCACACAGTGCCTTATTGGAGCAAATGGAAAAGTTTAAGGCAGATCATGGAACGGTGGTTGTGATGGAAACCCAAACCGGGAAGATCAAAGCCATAGTCAATTTGGGTAAAACAAAATTAGATACTTATTTCGAGAAGCTCAATTATGCGGTGGGAGAGGCCCATGAGCCAGGCTCCACTTTTAAGTTGATGGCCATGGTTGCAGCCCTGGAGGATAAGGTGATTGATGAAAATACGCCCATCTCCACAGCGAATGGTGAACTTACCTTTTTCAGAAAGTACAAAGTTCGTGACTCCAAAAAGGGAGGGTATGGAACCATCAGTGCAGCTAAAGTTTTTGAAGTTTCTTCCAATACAGGAATGGTAAAAATCGTCCATGATAATTATGGGAAAAATCCTAAAAAGTTTGTCAATCGACTGTATAATATGGGAATCAACAAGCCTTTGGGTTTGCCCATATGGGGGGAGGGGAAACCCAAAATTCCCCATCCCAACGATAAAGAGGAGTGGGATCAACTCGATTTACCTTGGATGGCCTATGGCTATGGTGTCTCATTGACTCCCCTACAAACACTTACTTTCTATAATGCCATTGCCAACAATGGGGTCATGGTAAAACCAAGTTTCATTGAAAAAATTGAGTCCTTCGGTCAAAGTCCAGATCAAACTTTTGGTAAAATTATATTGAATCCCTCCATCTGTTCACAGTCCACCATCGACAAGGTGAAAAAAATGATGTTCAATGTGGTAGATAAAAAATGGGGGACTGCTCACAATATCAAAGACAAAGACCTCTCCATTGCTGGGAAAACCGGTACCTGTCAGGTAGATTATAATAAGAAAGATAAAGAAGTGCAATATGTGGCCACCTTTGTGGGATATTTTCCCGCCGAGGAGCCCAAATACTCTTGTATTGTGGTCATTCACAAACCGGATAAAAGATTGGGTTATTATGGTTCTACCGTTGCGGCGCCTGTTTTTAAGAAAATCGCAAAAAAAATTCACAATGCCTTACCCAAAACAATTCACATTCAAGCTGAACAAATTCATCAGTTGTCCTCAAAGACAACTGATATTAATACCTCTGAGGGAGTTATCCCTAATCTTAAAGGCTTAACCCCAATGGAAGCCATTTCGGTTTTGGAACCTATGGGGCTGAAAGTGATTATCAAAGGAAAAGGAAAAGTCAAAAAACAGTCCCTGAAAGCTGGAGTGCGTTTTAAAACCAATCAAAAAATCATTTTAGAGCTGTCTTGAAAAAGTTAAAAGAAATATTGTACAAAGTAGCCATCGATGGAATTTCAGGTTCTACGGATATCGATGTTACCCATATTTCTATTGATTCAAGAACCGTTGAGCCGGGCAATATGTATGTGGCCATCAAGGGCACCCAAGTCGATGGGCATCAGTTCATTGACCAGGCCATTGAATTGGGAGCTCGTTCGATCATCTGCCAAAATCTCCCAAAAACTTTAGCCCCGGGGGTGGTATTTATTCAGGTAAGTGATGCTCGCGAGGCCTTGGCCTGGACAGCTGCAAACTTCTATGACAATCCCTCTAAAGAATTACAACTCATTGGAATAACCGGTACCAACGGTAAGACCTCCATTGCCACTTTGTTGTTTGATCTCTTTAATCTCAAACAATCCACTGCTGGACTCATCTCAACGGTAGCCATTCAATACAGAGAGCGTCAATTTACGGCAACCCACACTACTCCAGACCCACTGACCATCAACAAGCACCTAAGAGATATGGTTGATCTAGGGGTTCAATACTGTTTTATGGAAGTTTCTTCCCATGGTATTGACCAGAAAAGAGTAACAGGATTGGAATTTAAAGGGGCTATTTTTTCCAACTTAACCCACGACCATCTCGATTATCACAACACTTTTAAAGCCTACCGAGATACCAAGAAAATGCTTTTTGATGGTTTGTCCGATACTGCTTTTGCATTGGTCAATGCCGATGATAAAAATGCCAAAGTCATGGTGCAGAATTGTAAGGCCAAAACCCAGACCTATGCCTTGCACAGCTATGCCGATTTTTCTGCTCAGGTTTTGGAAAGTCAATTCAAGGGCATGCTTCTAAAAATCAATCAAAATGAAATTTGGACGCAAATGTTGGGGGAGTTCAACGCATATAATATACTGGCAGTTTTTGCCACCTCTCAACTCTTAGGGAACGATGAATGGGAAAGTTTGAAATCCATCAGCCAACTGAAGAGTGTGCCCGGAAGATTCCAAACCTTTGAAACTCCAGACAAAATTATGGTTGTCGTTGACTATGCTCATACCCCCGATGCATTGAAAAATGTATTGACGACCATCAACCAGATAAGAACCCAGAACGAAAATTTGATCACTGTGGTGGGCTGTGGTGGTAATCGAGATCAAGATAAAAGACCCTTGATGGGAGCTATAGCTGCTCAATACAGCACCAAAGTACTTTTCACATCAGACAATCCTAGGGATGAAGATCCAGAGAACATCATTGAACAAATGAGTGAGGGAGTCGATCCAGTGGATTACAAGAAAACCATGAGTGTCACCCGTCGAAAAGAGGCCATAAAGGTGGCTTGTCAATTATCCCAACCCGGAGATGTAGTGCTCATTGCTGGAAAAGGACACGAAAACTACCAAGAAGTTAAAGGTGAAAAGCTCCCTTTTGACGATTATAAAATTGCCCAAGAAATATTCTCTAAAACCTCTTAGCCCATGTTGTATTATTTATTCGAATTTTTAGAGCAAAAGTTTCAGTTTCCAGGAGCAACCCTTTTTCAATTCTTGTCCTTTAGGGCTTCTATGGCCATTATCCTTTCCTCTGCTTTTACTCTTATTTGTGGGAGAATCATCATCCGATTTCTCAAAAACCAACAGATTGGTGAGTCTGTTAGAGATTTGGGCTTGGAAGGACAAAAAGAAAAAGCAGGAACACCAACCATGGGTGGGATCATCATCATTTTGGGGACTTTGATTCCTGTTTTATTGCTGTCAAAATTGGAAAACATATACATCCAACTGTTGATTATCACGACCCTTTCTATGGGTGCCATTGGCTTGGTCGATGACTATATAAAGATTTTTAAGAAGGACAAAGATGGACTCAAAGGAAGGTTTAAAGTAGCGGGTCAGTTGGTATTAGGACTGGTGGTTGGATCGGTTTTGTATTTCCATCCTGGTGTGACCGTAAAAGAGGAGATTAGAGGGCAAGCTTTGGAAAAACCAGCCAGTATTCAGGAGGTTTTTACTCCCGAAAAAAAATCCACCCAAACCACCATACCCCTTTTAAAAGATAATGCTTTTGACTATTCCAGTTTACTGAGTTGGATTTCCCCCGATCTTAAAAAATATACTTGGATCGTTTTTATTCCCATCGTTGTTTTCATTATTGTGGCCGTATCCAACGGTGCCAATTTGACCGACGGGATAGATGGTTTGGCAGCAGGTTCTTCTGCCATAATGGTATTGGCACTGGGAATTTTTGCTTGGGTATCGGGGAATTTGATTTTTTCGGATTATCTCAACATCATGTATATCCCCAATGTGGGAGAGGTGGTGATTTTTGTTGCTGCTTTTTCGGGAGCATTGATTGGATTTTTGTGGTTCAACACCTATCCTGCTACTGTCTTTATGGGAGATACCGGAAGCCTTACCATAGGAGGGGTTATTGCTGTAATTGCGCTAATTGTTAGAAAAGAACTTTTGATACCACTGCTTTGTGGGATTTTTTTGATCGAAAATCTTTCGGTAGTTATACAAGTGGGTTACTTCAAGTATAGCCGTAAAAAAACCGGAGTGGGAAAAAGAATTTTTAAAATGTCTCCATTGCACCATCATTACCAAAAAACAGGAATGCACGAAAGTAAGATTGTAGCCCGATTTTGGATCATTGGAATTTTATTGGCCGTATTGTCTATTGTAACTCTAAAAATAAGATAATGCAGGAAAAGATTGTCATTTTGGGTGCAGGAGAAAGTGGATGCGGAACAGCATTACTGGCCAAAAAAAAGGGTTGGCAGGTATTTGTATCAGATCAAGGCATCATATCACAATCCTCCAAAAACACATTTGATGATTTGGGGATTGAATGGGAAGAAGAGTCCCACAGCCTCAACAAGATGCAGGATGCCCAATACATTATGAAAAGTCCCGGGATTCCTTCCAATACTCCGCTATTACAATCCCTTAAAACTTCTGATATCCCAGTGATTTCGGAGATAGAATTTGCTTCAAAATTCACCAATGCCACTCTTATTGGTATTACGGGTAGTAATGGTAAAACTACTACTGCTATGATGACTTATCAAATATTGGAAGATGCTGGATATGATGTGGCCTTGGCGGGAAATATAGGAAATAGTTTTGCCAAAGAGGTGGCCGAAAATGATCATCAATTTTATGTTTTGGAAATCAGCAGTTTTCAACTCGATGATATTGTCGATTTTGCCCCTCACATTGGGGTGATTACCAATATTACTCCCGATCATTTGGATCGCTATGACGATGATTTTACAGCCTATCTAAAATCAAAACTGCGGATTAATGAAAACCAAACCCAGCGCGATTTTTTACTCTTCAATGGGGAAGACCCTCAGTTGAGTGCCGCCGTAGAAAACATTGTTACCACAGTGACGCTTCACGAATTTGGAGCTTCAAATAAAAAGATTAATACCACCTATATAGAAAACGATAGTATCCTAATTGAAACTCAAAAAAACAAGACTATGATTAATACAGTGGAATTTCCTTTAAGAGGAAGACACAATCTTTTGAACGCAATGGCCGCTTCAACGGTCGCTCATTTACTTGATGTCAGTAAAGAAACCATCCGTGAAAGTCTGCTCCATTTTAAAGGAGCACCTCACCGATTGGAACCCGTTTTGAAGATTCAAAACATCAGGTACATCAATGATTCAAAAGCAACCAATGTCAATGCGGTTTATTTCGCTTTGGAGAGCATGAGTGCGCCAACCGTATGGATTGTTGGTGGTGTGGACAAAGGCAATGACTATGAAATGCTTTATCCTTTGGTCAGAGAAAAAGTAAAAGCCATTGTTTGCTTGGGGGTTGACAATCAAAAAATCATCAATGCTTTTCAGTCCATTACCGATCTTATGGTGGAGACCCAATCCATGAAAGAAGCTGTGTTGATCGCACAAAAAATTGCTGACAAAAATGACAATGTTTTGCTTTCACCAGCCTGTGCGAGTTTTGATCTGTTTCAAAACTATGAGGACAGGGGAAATCAATTTAAACAAGCCGTAAGAGAATTGTAGCGACACAAAATGAACAATACAAAGAACATCATATTGGGGGACAGAGTACTATGGGTAGCTTTGGCTTTGCTATCTATTTTTTCATTTCTTCCAGTATTTAGTGCCAGTTCTAATTTGACCTATGTGGTAGGTCAGGGAACTCCCTGGGGTCATCTGCTAAAACATTTTATCGTCTTGTTTTTTGGTTTTGGTTTGATGTATGGTCTTCACAAAATTCCTTATCAGTATTTTAAGGGCATTTCCATATTGGCCTTACCCTTGATTATTTTGTTGTTGATTTATACCGCCTCTCAGGGTAATCTCATTGCTGGTGCCAATGCCAACCGATGGATTAGGATACCGATTGTTGGTTTGAGCTTTCAAACCTCTACACTGGCTTCCATAGTGCTATTGGCATATGTGGCGAATTTGATGTCCAAAGAAAATCCCAAGCTGTATCGGTTAAAAACATCCATACTACCCCTTTGGTTACCGGTCATTCTTGTGACATTACTGATTTTACCTGCCAATTTATCGACTGCGGCAGTGCTGTTTTTTATGGTATTGATCTTGGTCTTTTTGGGAGGCTATCCCATCAAGTACCTTTTGGGAATGTTGGGCATGGGGCTCTTTATGGCGCTGCTGTTTGTGTTGATTGCCAAGGCTTATCCTGATTGGTTTCCCAATAGGATAGACACTTGGATCAATAGGATAGAAAATTTTATAAGTGCCGATGACAACGTTGGAAACTACCAAATCGAAAGGGCCAAAACTGCAATTGCTACTGGGGGTCTTTTGGGAGTAGGAGCTGGGAAAAGTGTTATGAAAAACTTCCTACCTCAGAGTTCCTCCGATTTTATCTATGCCATTATCGTTGAGGAATTTGGATTGGTTGGGGGCACTGCTTTGATCTTATTGTATCTCGTAGTGCTGTTCAGAATTGTTGTCATTGCCCATAAGTCGGATACAGTCTATGGAAAACTCCTGGTCTTGGGATTGGGATTGCCCATCATCATTCAAGCTTTTATAAACATGGCAGTGGCCTTGCAAGTTTTTCCCGTTACAGGTCAAACCCTACCCTTGATCAGTAGTGGAGGTACCGCTGCTTGGATGACTTGTATTGCCTTTGGAATGATCCTCAGCGTGAGTGCTTCACAAAAAATAGAATCCAACAGCTCGGATGAGGCTGAAGACCATAACGAAAATCCATTAACCATACTCAGTGAAACCATATAAAGTGATCATATCGGGAGGCGGAACAGGGGGGCATTTGTATCCTGCACTGGCCATTGCTGACGAATTCAAATTGCGGCATACCAATGCGGATATATTATTTGTTGGAGCCTTGGGTAGAATTGAAATGGATAAAGTTCCCAAGGCGGGATACAGAATCATCGGTCTTTGGATTGATGGCATCCAAAGATCATTGTCCTTCAGGAATTTAATATTTCCTCTTAAACTGGTTTTGAGTTTATTAAAATCCATTGCGGTTCTTTTGAAGTTCAAACCCGATGTGGTGGTAGGGACAGGGGGTTTTGCTAGTGGTCCCTTACTCTTTATGGCTGGGGTATTCAAGATCCCAACCTTGATACAGGAACAAAATTCATATCCGGGAATTACCAACAAACTATTGTCCAAAAGCGTTAAAACCATTGCGGTGGCTTATCACGGTTTGGAGCGATTTTTTCCAAAAGATAAATTGAATCATACTGGTAATCCCATCCGTAAATCCATCATCGAGGGCAAATGGAATCCTACTGAGGCCAAGGCATTTTTTAAACAAATACCAGCCAGGCCAACTTTGGTGGTATTGGGAGGAAGTTTGGGAGCAAGGCAGATCAACCAATTGATTTCGGCAAACTTGGATGCCTTTGAAAAACAAGGTCTTCAATTGATATGGCAATGCGGTTCCTTGTATTATGAGCAATACAAAAAACATCAATCGGATACGGTAAAGATCATGCCTTTTGTTGCCGATATGGATCGGCTTTATGCAGCGGCAGATATGATTATTTCCAGATCGGGAGCGGCCACCCTCTCCGAGTTATGTTGTGCCGCCCGTCCAGCTTTGCTAATTCCTTCGCCCAATGTGGCTGAAAATCACCAATATCACAACGCAATGGCCTTGGCCGATCGGGGAGCAGCCTTGGTGATTGAAGAAAAAGATTTGGAAAAAGAATTTGAGACCGTATTTATCCAGTTGCTCGACTCAAACAAACAGCAGCAAATGGCAGAAAATTTAAAAAAATTGGCTCAACCCCAAGCCACCTCTAAAATTGTAAATCTCGTTGAAGCACTTTTATAGATGAATCGAAAAGGGAATAAATATTATTTTTTGGGAATCGGAGGCATAGGAATGTCGGCCTTGGCTAAATACCTTTTTGATGGAGGAAATAGGGTCATGGGTTATGATAAAACTTCCAGTCCCATCACCTCCCAATTGATCAATTTGGGGATCGATGTTTTGTTTGATGCTTCAGTTACTGCCTTGCCCGAGGAATATCGTCAAGAAAATACTCAAATCGTTTATACTCCGGCAGTACCTCAAGACCATCCCCAGCTCCGGTTTTTTATTGATCAGGGAAATCAAATCAAAAAAAGGGCTGCCGTATTGGGAGAAATCACCAAAGACACCGTATTATTTGCCATCGCAGGAACCCACGGAAAAACCACCACTGCTTCTTTCTTAACCCATTATTTCGCCCATCTGAATTTAGAGTTCACTGCTTTCTTGGGAGGAATCATGAATGAGTATCAAAGTAATCTGATACAGAAAGGCAAAAGATACTCCATCGTGGAAGCAGATGAATACGATCGCTCCTTTTTACAATTGTTTCCCGATTATGCTTGCATCACTGCTATGGATGCGGATCATTTGGATGTCTATGGCAATCATGAAAACATGAAGAAAGCCTTTGAACAATTTTCGGAAAGGGTAAAGCACAAAGTGGTGGTTGCCCAAGGTGTAGAGATGGAAGCTTGTCGCTATGCTGTGGAGGAAAAAGCCGATTATTATGCACAGTCCATTCGAGTGGAGGGGTCGGGATATCGCTTTGATCTGGTGAGTCCTACCCAAACCCACAAAGATGTTTATCTCAAAGCCATGGGTCGGCACAATTTGTCCAATGCCATTGGCGCATTGGCAGTTTTGGATAGGGGAGGTTTGCCTTTGGAAAAAGCCTTGGCCTCCTTGGGAACTTTTAAGGGCATCCATCGCAGAATGGAGGTCTTTTCATTAGAAAATAAAACGGTGGTTGACGATTATGCCCATCACCCTGAGGAGATCAACGCTGTTTTGAAAACCATTTCAGAATTTTATCCCGACAAGCACAATATGGTGGTTTTTCAACCTCATCTTTTTTCACGTACTCAAGATTTTATGGAGGAGTTTGTGGAGGTTCTCAGTCAATTTGATGAAATTGTTTTGATGGACATTTATCCAGCCAGAGAGGAGCCTATAGCCGGAGTTAGTTCAGATGTTTTATTGGGGATGATTCAGCACCAGAACAAAAGAAAAATTTCAGACGAAGATTTTCGGACGACCATCGTCAATTCCAAAGCAGATTTGGTCTTGGTTTTGGGAGCGGGAGATATAGGTAATCACATTCAAAAACTCAAAAAAACAGCCTAAATGCAACTCAATAAATACCTCTTTTTCACAACGGTTTTAATCTTAACGGTATTGATCTGCGTTTTTGCGCATTTGAGGAATAACAAGCGTTTGGTGGAGAAAGTAGCAATCCATTTTGAACCCCAAGAGGCACGATTTTTAAGTGCTGCTTTCGTTGATAAATTGTTAATACAAAACAAAGGGGCACTTCCGTGGAAGCCCAAAGATAGTTTAGTTTTGAGTATGCTTGAAACCTTAATAGAAGAAAACCCTTATGTGCAAAATGCTGAGGTTTTTCACTTTCAACAAGGTGTTTTAGGGGTGAATATTCAGGAAAAAAATGCTGTTGTCAGAGTGCAAGGCTCTGAGCAATATTATTTGGACAAGGCGGGAAATCAATTACCTATTTCCAAAAATCATACCCCAAAAGTTCCTGTATTCTTGGGAGCGCTTGAAGAAGAGCAAAAGGAGAATCTTTTATCATTGATTGATCAAATTGATAAAGATTCATTTTTGCGAGATGAGTTGGCTTCTATCCATTACCGTTCAAATTCCTATTTCATAGGGTTGAAATCCTACGGTTTTGAGGTAGAAATCGGGCAAATACGTCACATCGGTCAAAAGCTTTCCAAACTTAAAGTTTTTTGTGCCTATCACGATAATCACAAGTTGGAAAGGAATTACAGCCTGATCAACCTAAAATTTAAAAATCAAGTCGTTGGATCTTAAATTAACATTATGAAGCATTCAAAAATTTCAGTAGGACTAGACATTGGAACCACCAAAATCGTCGCCATGGTGGGGGACAGAAATGAATTTGGAAAGGTTGAAATTCTAGGGATTGGAAAATCCAAAAGCTTGGGCGTTCACCGAGGGGTGGTCAATAACATCACCCAAACCATACAATCTATTCAGCAAGCCGTAGAGGAAGCCAAAGTGGTGTCTGGACAGGAAATCGATGAGGTTGTTGTGGGTATTGCCGGACAACACATCAGGAGCCTCCAGCACAGTGATTATATCACCCGAACCAATGCCCAAGAGGTCATTTCTCAGGAAGATGTGGAGCGCCTTATTCAACAGGTTTACAAACTCGTCATGTTGCCCGGTGAAGAAATCATTCACGTTCTTCCACAGGAGTACAAAGTAGATGGTCAGGCTGAAATCAAAGAGCCCATTGGAATGTATGGTGGTCGATTAGAGGCCAATTTCCATGTGGTAGTAGGGCAGGTAACTTCTATAAAGAACATCGGTAGATGTGTCAAAAGTGCGGGTTTATCTATGGGCAATATTACGCTTGAACCTTTGGCTTCTTCGGAGGCTGTTTTGAGTCAAGAAGAAAAAGAAGCTGGTGTGGCTTTGATTGATATTGGTGGAGGAACCACTGACTTGGCCATTTTCAAGGATGGCATCATTCGTCATACGGCGGTAATTCCTTTTGGTGGTAACGTCATCACTGAAGACATCAAAGAGGGTTGTTCCATTATCGAAAAACAAGCGGAACTCCTAAAAGTCAAATTTGGTTCTGCTTGGCCCGGCGAAAATAGGGATTCTGAAATTGTCTCCATTCCTGGTCTAAGAGGTAGGGAACCCAAAGAAATTTCTCTCAAAACCCTCTCCAAAATCATCAATGCCCGTGTGGTGGAAATCATGGAGCAAGTATATTTGGAAATTAAAAACTACGGTCATGACGATCAAAAGAAAAAGTTGATTGGAGGAGTGGTATTGACGGGAGGAGGAAGCCAATTGAAGCACCTGAAACAGTTGGTGGAATACATCACTGGTATGGACACTCGAATTGGTTACCCCAGTGAACATTTGGCCGGAGACACCCAAAAATCGGATGCCAGTCCTATACTGGCCACTGCTGTGGGATTGTTGATGAATGCCTTGGAGCAACAAGAAAAAAATAACGTTGAAAGTCCTGAACCCCAGGAAAGCGAAGTTGCTGAAGACCAAAATGGGGAACCCATTTCCCAAACAGTAGAACCCAATCCTTTGTCTTCCAATAGGAAAACGATTTTGGATCGATGGGTAGAGAAGTTTAAAGAATTTTTAGATAACGCATAATTACATTGGAATGGAATCTGAAATGAACAATAATTTTAGTTTTGACTTACCCAAAAACAAAAGTAATGTCATCAAGGTCATTGGTGTAGGAGGTGGGGGCAGTAATGCCATTAATTATATGTTTCAACAAGGCATCAACGGGGTTGATTTTGTGGTAACCAACACTGATGCCCAAGCTCTTAACGAGAGTTCAGTGCCCATCAAAATACAGTTGGGAGCATCATTGACCGAGGGACTGGGTGCTGGAGCCAACCCGAAGGTGGGGGCTTTGGCTGCCGAAGAGAGTTTTGAGGACATTAAAACCCTATTGACTACCCAAACCAAAATGGTCTTTATCACCGCTGGAATGGGAGGAGGTACTGGAACAGGTGCTGCCCCCATCATTGCTAAAATGGCCAAAGAAATGGATGTCCTTACTGTGGGTATTGTTACCATGCCCTTTCAGTTTGAAGGCAAATTGAGATTGGAACAAGCCGAAAAAGGTTTGGAAAACCTCAAAAAAACCGTTGATGCACTGATTGTAATCAACAACAACAAGCTCAGGGAGGTTTATGGAAATTTGGGCTTTAAAGCCGGTTTTTCCAAAGCTGACGAAGTACTTTCCACCGCAGCTCGAGGAATTGCAGAGGTTATTACCCATCACTATCGTCAAAACATAGACTTGAAGGATGCCAAAACAGTACTTAAAGATAGCGGAACTGCCATCATGGGATCTGGTTCTGCAAGTGGAACCAACCGTGCACACGATGCCATCATCAATGCACTGGACTCCCCCTTATTGAATGATAATAAAATCACAGGTTGTAAAAATGTACTGCTTTTAATCGTCTCCGGAAACGAAGAAATTACCATAGATGAAATTGGAGAAATCAATGATTTCATTCAAACAGAGGCTGGTAACAACGCCAACATCATTATGGGAATTGGAGAAGATCAAAAACTAGAAAGTTCAGTTTCTGTGACGATCATTGCCACTGGTTTTGGCGCTGATCAACAACACCAGATTGTAAATACCGAAGCCAAAAAAATCATACACACCCTCGAGGAAGATCAAACCTTAGAACACAATCTTATGGGGAGTGAAGTAAATTCCGATCCCTTTGAAATACCCCATGAGAGGGGAGTAAAAAAGGAGATTGAGAATGAGGTCGAGGAGGAGATTGGCGAGGAGCCAACTCCTGAGAAGGAAGAGACAACCACCAACTTTATGTTGGATGAAAAAGAAGAAGTAGAGGAAGAAGATTTATTTTCCATACCCGTGGTGGCAGAAATTGTAAGCGGTTATGAGGCTGAATCCGAGATGATGGAAGCAGAAAAGATCGAAGCAGAAGAAGTTGAATCTGAAGATGAATTGATTGCCATTACTCCCGCTATTGAAAATATGGAGGTGGTCTATGAAATACTGGAATATGATCAGCCAGAAGAAGCATTGGAAATTGAAACGGAGGAGGAGGAATTTATCATCAACGATCTGGACGAGCAAGTTTTAGATTTAGAGGTTGTAGGATCTGAGGAAGTGGAAGCTGAGGAAGAAAATCAATTTGCCTTTGATTTTGGCTTACCGATATCCGATAATCAAGAGGTATCGGCCGAAAAAATAGTCCATACCCTTTCCGAAGCAGAGGAGGAAGAGGTCAAAGAAGATGCTTCCCTTTCGGAGGCTATTGATTTTGAGTTTGAAGTGGTTGAAAAACGGGAAGAAATCCCTGTTACGGACATGGAGGAGGTGATGAGTTCACCCCACGATGATTCTCCTTTTGACAAGAAAATTAAAGAAACCGCTACCAAAGAAAATGAAGAAAGAAAAGAGCATTTGAAAAAATTCAATCATGCTTTTAAACACAGTGTGAGTAAAATTGATGAGTTTGAGAAACAACCCGCATATAAAAGAATGGGACTCGAATTGGATCAACCCTCCTCATCTGAGTCGAATGAGTCAAGGTTGTCTGTGGATAGCGATAAAAATGACGATATACAACTGCGATCCAATAACTCTTTCTTACACGATAACGTAGATTAATCACTTATGTCTTTACTCAATACCCTAACTGACGAACTCAAGGCCGCAATGCGTGCCAAAGATACTCTGAAACTCGAAGCTCTAAGGGCCATTAAGTCGGCAGTGCTTTTGGCCAAAACCGCAACAGCAGGCGATGCTGATCTCTCCGAAGAGGAAGAAATTAAATTGCTACAAAAACTGGTTAAGCAACGAAAAGACAGCGCAGCGATTTTTAAAGAGCAAAACCGCAATGATCTTGCAGCGCCCGAAGAGGCTCAAGCCGAGGTCATCGCCCAATTTTTGCCAGAGCAATTGACGCCCGAGGCCATAGAAAAAATCATCGATGAGATCATTGCCAAAACCGGTGCTGAAGGAATGAAAGATATGGGAAAGGTTATGGGTATGGCCAGCAAAGCAATGGCAGGAAAGGCAGATGGTAAAACCATCTCAACTATCGTTAAACAGAAGTTAACGCCATAGTATTTTGGTGCGATTAATGCTCGTCATGGAGTTCCAACAATGGTTCTAAAATTTCTTTTTTTACCCGAAAAATAGTACCGTGACGGGTTCCTTCGGGAAAGGATATTTTTTCAGAAACGTCCTCCCAATGGAGGAGGTCTTTGGAACGAACGGCTCCCATTTTATGCCGTCGATATTTATCAAAATATACCCACCAGTATTCTCCAATTTTGATGGCTGTAGGCCCCTCTGCCCAATAATCTCCGGTAATGGGTTCAGAGACTTTACTGTATTCTTTGGTAATCTGGTCACTATAACTCAGCCGAATGTTTTTTTCGGGAGGATGTCTGGTTTCATCTTTTAGAAACAAAAGATAACGTCCCTCTTCCATTTTTATGGTTCCATCGATCACATTAAATCCTTGATCAAAAAAAAGTTGGGTTTCGCTGAATTCTTCAAAGTCTTTGGTCGTTACATAGTACATTCTGTGATTATACTTTGAGTCTCCAGTATTTTCTGTTTTGGGAAATCTTCCTGGAATGGTTGTTGACCAGATAATGATATATTGTTCGGATTTTGGATCAAAAAACACTTCGGGAGCCCAACAGTTTCTCGCCTCTTTTTCGTGAACCATTACGGGGATTTCTTTTTGTGGTGACCAGTGAATTAAATCTTTGGAGGAGGCATATCCGATTACTTTTTCGTTCCAGCTAACGGTCCAAACCATATGAAAAACCCCATTAGGACCTAGGACGATACAGGGATCCCGCATCAATTGATCTTTTCCAGCCGTAGGTTTTAAAAAGGATTGATTTTGACGCAGTGCTTCCCATTGGAGCGCATTATAGCTGTAGGCCAAATGCAAACCATCTTCTCCGTTGTTCTTAAAATAGGAAAAGAGATAGACATCTTTCTCAGATTGAGGGCAAACACAAAAGGGAATAAGGAGGAGTAAATTCCAAATTTTTTTCATTTTGAACAGTATTAATACATCAACAATATAATTAGGATGAATAATAATTCCATAGGCTTTCCTCTCAAATCTTTGGATTATTTAAATTGAATTCAAAATAAGTGATATGTTAGTCTTCAAATTCTTTTCTCCGTTAAGCTATATTTTTTTGTGTTTTGCTATACATTACTCTCTTTCGATTTTCGTGTTGAACATGGATGATAAAAGTAAAAAATGAAGCTCAGAGTGCTTTGATAGATTTGAAATACCGAAATTTAATTTTTTACACTAATAAACACTAAAATTTTCAATGATGGGAGGAAGAATTTTTTCGCTGATTTGAAGTTTTAGTGCTTCAACCTCTATAGGATCGATTTTGTGAATCCTTTTGTGTCCAATGCTTTGTCCTTGAGCAATGATTGTCCACTTTCCCTTTCGAAGTGCGTGAATGCTGTAGGCTCTGACCCTTTGTCCCTTTGCAATTTGTTCTTGAATGACAATGTTTTTGATGGTTTTTGGACTTTTTAAGGGAAGTAGAATCTGGTCACCCATGCCAGAAGTGCTAGCAATGGGATTTGAAAAAGTTTTCCGAATGGCCTTTCCCCATTCCTCCAATCGTTTTACGTCGGCATTGGGAAGCAAACCCCTTGGGTCTGGAGTTAGTCCCATAATCAAGGTAGAATTATGCCCCACAGATCGATAATACATCTTCATCAAGTCTTTCAATGGAAAAATATGCTCCTCATCACCTGGTTCCCAAAACCATTCGTGTCTTCCGTTGTATCCCCTTAGAGGAGCATCGGACATGGCAGGCATCCAATACTTCCCATTGGGATCACCGTGTTTCAATAAATTGATGTGGTCTGCAGTAGTATCACCACTATGGGAGTAAGGGGTGGGAAATGTGGCCCAGCAAGGGTAGGGGACTGTTCCGGATTCAGACCCTCCCCATCGGGCTTCTGCGAGTTGGTTGTTGTGATAAAACAAACAGTTGGGTTGGTATTTCTTTACAATGGGTAGTACATCGGGAGCACCCAGATCGGGGTGGCTGGCTCCGCCATCAAACCATATTTCGAAAAGGGGACCATATTGGGTACATAATTCTTTGACCATTCCTTCTACCATCTGATTGTAATAGGCTTGTCTCTTTTTTTGGAACTCACCGGTTCCGTTGACTTTAAAATCGTGTACACCAAAAAAAGAGTTCCAACGAATTCCCACATAGATACCGGGTTGAATACCGTATTTTCTACAGGAATTGACAAAATCTTTTACGATATCCCCTTTGCCGTCTTTCCATTCCAAGGTTTTTACGCTGTAGGGGTTCACCCGTGACGGATATAGTGCAAAACCAGTTTCGTGGGTGGCGGTGATGATGGCAAATTTGAATCCAGCTTTTTTAATGGCCCGGATCCATTGGTCGGTGTCCAACTGTTCAGGATTAAAAATTTGGTGGTTTAAAACGGGATTAACTCTATTGCCAGACTTACCCGTTTGGCGGTATTTTTTGTTGTCAAAGACGTGAAGGTCGTAATGAAAAACTGCACCCAACTCTGCCTGTTGCCAGGCCAATTGCGCTTTGTTGGGTATTGGATTTTGTGTAGGGGTTGACTGAGCATGACTTAACGGACAGACCCAAATACAAATGAAAAAAATTAATTTTTTGTAATTCATCATGCGCTTTTTGAAGTTCTTAAGTTAATCAATGGTATTTTTTTTCATTGCTGTCTATATGGCTCTTCAATCTTTTTGAGTCTTTATTAAAAAAATCACTTTAATTTTTTTTGAAACTGTCTTAGCAACTCACTAATGCCTTGTCGAATTTGGTCGGTGGGAGTGGTAAAGTGATTGGCCATGATGGAAAAGACATAGACATTTCCCCTATCGCTGATCCAATAGCCAGAGAGGTTGTGATTGTGTCGAAGGGTTCCTGTTTTGGCATATACATTACTTATTGCATAGTCTTTGAGGGTTCCAGAGCGCCCGCTTTTGGGGAAATATTCTTTAATAGATTCAAGTCCTATTTCTCGGTGAATTTTTTTGAGTACCGCAATCAATGTTCTGGGGGTGACCATATTGTATCTGGAAACTCCCGACCCATCCACCCATTCGATGGGGTCGGGCAGCCAAGGTTCCCATTGAAGCTTGAGGGTGTCGATTGTTTTTTGAACATTCATTTCATTAAAGGTTTTTTGTGAGACCATGTTTACCAAGGCCTCAGCCACCCCATTGTCACTGTCTTGGAGCAATCCTTTGTATAGTAATTTTTCTTGACGGGAATACATTAGATTCCAGTTGGAAATGGAATCTTTTACCAATTGAATAGGAAGTTTAGTATGATCATTTAGTATCTCTACGAAGAGGCTGTCACTGGTGATAAAGGGATGATAGAGGGTGTCTCTTTCTTCCAAACTTTGGGGGTTGAGGTAAAAACGATTTTTGGATCGTTTGCGATGCAAATTTTGCCCAAGGGTGTCCAAGACCATTTGCTTTTCAAGGGACGCTGGGTTCATTCGGTTGCTGTTGGACGTTAAAAAGACTTGTGTAGTATTGCCATAAATGGGAAAAGGGCTATTTTCTGCGGCATAATAATAGGAATAGTCATCCCAAGACCAGCCGTGGCCGTGGGCATTCAATGTGGATTTTGGGGCGTAATACTTCCAATAATATTTTTGATCAAAAAATGAGGCCAGTTCTGGGTCGGGATAAAAAGGATGAAACAGCAGTGGATAGCCTGTGGCCTTGAAGTGCATGATGGAATCCTTCTTTTTGTAGTAGAGGGCAGGGAGGGAATCAAAGTTTTGGATGGCCGCCAGAAAAGTCAGTAGCTTGACGTTGGAGGCTGGGGTCATATAATTTCCCCCCTGATAAAAAGCCTTGGGTTTGGAAGTGTTTAAAGCTTCAACACTCAGAGCAATATGCGCTTGCTCAAAGGCTGGTATTTTTTGGAGCATACGCCTTATTTTTCGTTTGGAGAAGTGCTGACCCGAAAGGGATATGCTCATCAGAAAAACAAAAAGGATAATTGGCCAACGCATGTAATAAAGATAGTAAAAGCCTTCTTTTATACCGAGGGGTATCCACTAACTTTTTCTCAAGTTAAATATCATCAGGGAGATGGATTTTTGTATTACGGTTTGAGTTTTTATATTAATTTTACACAGCGGTTTAATGGATCAAGAAGTTTATAAACTTTAGCCGATATTAAATTTTAAAGAACCCTTGATCTCTCTACATGAGAAAATTAAATCGATAGATAAATAGGCCCAGTAGTTCAACTGGATAGAATATCAGATTTCGGCTCTGAGGGTTGGGGGTTCGAATCCTCCCTGGGTCACGAATAAACCGCACAATAAGAAAAAACGCCAAGCTTGCTTGAGCGTTTTTTTGTTTGTGTGATTTTCAAAGCGGAGCTTTGTGAGGAAATTTAATCCTCCCTGGGTACGGATACACAAAAAAGGGCTTAAATGATTTTAAGCCCTTTTTTTATTTAATGAAAAGTCATTAATATGATCCTTACAATAGGAACGCTAAAGTTCTATTCCGAAGGTGTTGCTACATACTCCAATACCACGCTGTCAATGGTAGTAACTTCACTAAAAGAGGCCAGTAAAGTAGAATAATTGACGGAAAGATCATCTGCTGAAGGCAGGCTGGATGGTGTTTCAGACAAAGCAAAAATGGTCATATAATAGGTAGATGTTGCTCCACTGGGATTACATGGGGAGGAATAAGTAATATTAGCACCGTCTTTATTGGGCCCCATATACCATGCGCCATTGTTGGCTTCCCCATAGGGGATTTCGGTTACAGAAGGATCAATATTCCAGAGGGTGAGATAGGAATTTATTTCTTCGGGTTTTGGAAAACCATGAATGGAAATGGCCAGTGATCCTGTTCCCTCTGGGACATTAGACCATTGAATGGGAATTGATTTTTCGATTCCATTGACTTTTTGCTCACACTTGTAGGCATCCAAAAGGGAACCGCTGGCATCAATTGCAACACTCGACAGACTAAATGACGTTTGGGTCGAGGTAGCTGAAAAGCCAGTTGTTGAGTCAGAAGAATCATCTGTGCCCGTATCGGTAACACTATCATCCGAAGAAGAGGTGTTTCCGAGAGAAACATCGGTGCAGAATTTTACATTGCTGAATGATTCAACATTTTCTGAAGAACCAGCAGCTATACTTCCATTGGTTGGAAGATTGGTCGAACCTCCGTTTTCATCCACATGGGTAAAGCTAAAGTTGCAATTCTCATCCCAGTTGTAATTGATGTAATATTTTACTTCTGCCACTTCATATTCAAAAGAAAAAGCGTTGGTTCCTGTTTGAGTGATCCCATTTACAGAGGCACCGTTCACGGGTTTAAAGTCATCTGAGGGTCGAACAGGGTTTTGTATGGGTTGAGGAAATATCTGATCTTCTGGAGCTGTACTGGCAGGATCTATGGTTACCACTCCCTTTACATAGGGCATAAAGTAAGGTGCATCGGCCGAGGCATGGTAACGATAGTTACCGTTACTGTCTGTTCGACCAAAGGCCTCGTCCAGGCTTTCTTCGGTAAATCCATAAACAGGATAGCCATCCAATGCATAGGCCAGTGGACTTTCCGAACCTACCATCTCTTCAAGGTGGGTGGGGACCAAGTGATAGTGGTAATCATCTCCCCTTCCAAAATGTCCTCCCCAGTCATCAAGTTCTCCTATCAAAAAAGCATTTTCACCCCTGTTGTTGAGTACATTAAAAATAGGCACCCCATTTACAGCCACTGCGAGTGCTCCCTTGAGGAAGTGATCTGTCGTATTCAATGCTGTTTCAGCCATTTCTGGTTGTAAGGGGATTGTCCAACTGTTATCCCCAGTGTAGTTTTGAGGAATTGGAACTTGTTCTTGCCAAGCAGTAATCCCTTTGCCCATTCCGTGTTCTGGCCAGCTGTAGGAATTGATGTAAAAATACTCATCATCACTGCTAATGGTCACGCCAGAAAACTTTTCAAAATGACTTACTATGGTCGCAAGAACAGAAGAAGTGTCGTTGGTTTCTGAAGTAGTTTCTGATGATGTGCCTGAATCGTTGTCGTCCGTATTTGAATTAGAATCGTCTGTATTTGAGTTGGAATCATCCGAATTTGAATCAGAGTTATCCGAATTCGAATCATTATTGTCGGGTGGGGTTGTTTCGGTATTAGAGGTATTTGAAGCTGGAGGAGCAGAATCATCTTCTTTGGCACATGCGACAATCACCAAGAATATAAAAGAGCAAACTGAGGTTAGCAATGAGGGTTTTTTGTGTTTTGAAAACAACGAAAAAGCTAAAAATGAAATAATTAATATAGAGAATAATATTAAAATTGTCCAAGCTCTAAATCTGCTTATTTTTCGATTTTGACTGCTTTTTAAATGGATCACTCTTTTACTGGAATTATTGAACTTTTCTGCCAATGCTATCCTTTCCATGATGACCAATTGATCTTCCATAGCAAAGGCCTCTAAGGGAAATTCTTGGATCGAAAGATCACCCGATAGACGCAACGTTACCATTCCATTTTCGGAAGAAATAAAATCCCCTGATAGGGTAGATTCAGCGTCCTGAAAGTGCCATATTTTGCCATTACCACCTGCGTGATGTCCTGTATGTGAAAACGAAAAGTTTGAAAAAAGGAATAGGAGTAAATAAAATTTGCGCATTTGATATAGTGTAAGTAAAGAAGGTGTTGTTAGTAGGTACAAACATAAACAATTAGCAACCAATAAATAAGATTAATGAACTAATAATTTTTATTCAATACAGGTTAAAATTTATACTAATTCATTAAAAATCCAGTACTGTTACATTATATTTATAAACGTATAGGAGTTTTACCTTTCAGAAGTTAAATCTTGAAAAGTTTAAGGATAAAGAGATTTTAAAAATGAAAATCTTGACTAGTGTTTTATTGGTTTTATGTTTTGCGCAACCCGTTCTTTCTCAGGCAAATAAGAAAGAACGTAACGTTTTTGAGAGTAACGAAGGAGGTTATATTTTGGCTCCTTCCCACCAACTTGATGAAATTGAGCCAGAAGCAAACTGGATTTGGGATTGGGGAGCGCAAAATCCTAAAAACTACTTCTTGCATATTCGCAAAAAATTTAATTTATCCACTACCCTAAAAGAAGCTCGTGCTTTTGTATCGGCTTTTTCATTCGCCGAATTGTATATCAATGGTAAACATGTAGATCGTGTGCCTACTAACCCAGATCCAGAATATCAAACTTATGAGGAGATCGATCTAATTCCTTATTTAAGAAAGGGAACCAACACCATTGCCGCGTTGGTTTACAATGCGGGTGTTGGATTGCATCATCGAATGGAAGCCCAAGCTGGATTTTTTTTTCAGGCACAAATCATTGACAAAGATGATCGCATTCAAAAGGTGAATAGTGATCGAAGTTGGAAAGTAGCTCGAGCGATTGCTTGGGATAACCAAACAAAGTTCCGTCAACACGATCGTACCATTGGCATGCAGGAACGTTACAATGCTCAGTTGGCGAACGAGGGATGGGAACAAAGCTTGTTTGATGACTCAAAATGGGAGCAAGCAAAGGAATTGGGTGTTCCTCCCATAGATCCCTGGAATCAAATGGTTGTTATCAAAAGAGAACGTTTGTTTTATGAAGAGATTAAACCAGTCAGAAGTTGGAATACAAATGGCTATAATGTTTATGATTTCGGAAGAGTAATTACGGCTTTTCCGCGCTTTAGGTTAACAGCAAACAGCGCCGGAATTGAATTGATTTTGGGAACAGGAGAGCGGTTGGATAATGACAGTATTCCCATGATGAAAGATAATGTAGATTACACAGACATCTACATCAGTAAAAAAGGGAATCAGAGTTGGCAACCCATAACATGGCGCGGTTTTAGGTACTATGCAATAAAAGAGGATGTTGAAGTGTTCATAGAGGATGTTTCAGCATTATTCCGGTCATTTCCTGTTCGTCGTGGAGGTCGTTTTAGTTGCTCGGACAAAAGGTTGAATCAAATTTGGGAGCTTGGAAGATGGACCATGCAAATTTGTGCACATGACACTTGGATGGATACCCCATGGCGTGAACAAACCCAATACATCGCTGGGGATAGCCGATATATGATTCGCTATGCAGCCTATTCGTTTGACCCCAACATCAAGTTGCTTCACGACTATAATATTTTGAGTGGATCGTTCTCTCAGCGACATTCAAAAAAAGGTGCCATTCGATCTCGTTACCCAACAGGATATCACTTAGGTCCCACCACCTCTACTTATATTCCCGACTATCAGCTTGAATGGATTTTGATGCTTCACGAGTATTATGAATATTATAAAGATCCAGTATTGTTGAGACAGGTTTACCCCAACTTGAAAGCTTTGTTAAAGTATTTCGAGGGTTATTTGTCAGCAGAACGTGGATTGATTGCTAATGTCCCGGGTTGGGTGGTTTTAGATCATCCCGATACTTACAAAATGGATGTGGATGGAGAAAATACAGCCGTGAATTGTCTTTACTATGCTGCCTTGAATTCAGCCGCATGGATGGCTCGTAATGTCATGAAGGAAAAAGTTCAGGCAGAACAATGGGAACAAAAGGCAATAAAAATTAAGACTTCAATTCAAAAACACCTTTGGTCTGAGGATGAAAACGCCTTTAAAGATGGCTTTGCAAGTTCACGGATAACCCAACAAACACAGGTGTATGCACTGCAGTATGGGCTTGTACCCAAACAAAGCAAATCATCTGTGCTAACGTTTATAAAACGTCAGGGGCGTTCTTGTGAACAGTCTTTCTCCTATTGGCTGCTCAATACTCTTTTTTCGGAGGGGGAGGGACAATGGGCACTCGATTACATTCGTACCCATTGGGGTGCTCAAATGAATGAAGAAGGTTTTGGCGGAGCTTGGAACGAAATGTGGAATGCACCTGAAGGTATGTCAAGATCTCACGCTTGGTCTGCTGGACCCACAGCTCTTTTACCAGAAAAGGTTTTGGGAATAGCGCCCTTATTGCCCGGTTGGGAACAGTTTACCATCAAACCTAATCTTTTTGATCTGGAATGGGCAGAAGCAAACGTACCTTCCAAGGCAGGTAACATCTTCGTTAAATTAAAAAAAATAAACCAGGGTGAAGGTGATGCAGATCTTCAAATCAATGTATTAGTCCCTGTGAATACAAGTTCAAAAGTTTACGTCCCTATATCTTCTGGTGAGCGTTTTGCCATTTTTGTGAACCATAAAAAAATATGGAATAAAGGGAAATTTATTTCTGTAGATGGAAATATTTCGTTTGATTCCCAGTCAGACGATCATGTAATTTTGAATATTCAATCGGGAAGTTATAAGATTAATGTCATCAGCAATGAATAGATACATTTTTCAGCCAAGTCCAAAGAAAGCTTTTATGTCTTGATCGAAGGTATCTAGGCGTCCCAGTGTGGTTTGAGTATAATCGAGACTTTTATCTTGGAGGTTCATATTTTCAACTTTCCCTACCCCTTGAGGCTGATCAAAGAAGAGCATTTTTTGATCTCATTTTCCTCCGCATAAGTATCAATATATTTGGTTTAATTAACTAAAACCAGTAAGAAGAGATTTGATATTTTTAAATTCTGGTTTTAGGCTATTGCAGTGATAAATGTTAAAATTTATTTTTTGTGATTTCATTCACAATTGCAATGCTCTAATTTAGATAACTTTAAGTGTCTAAAAACATTTAGTTATGGAAACATTAAATAAAAACTGGTTTGCATTTACGCTTATAGCCGTCATCTTTGGCGTTCTAGGATTTTTAGTGGGAAGACAAGGAAACCCTAATTGTTGCTCCATGAAAAAAGGCCCCCATGAAGTAATGTTCACAAATGGTCATGAATCTACGCTGATGATCGACAATGTTCAGGGCGTTAATGGGGTTAAGGTAATTGATCTGGAAAAGCATCAATGTTCAGGTGGTGAGGGGAAAACTTCGGTAAAAGTTACGCCCCAAGGGGAATAGGCTTGCATTATTGCTATTTGCCTCAGAGCCTTTTCTTTAAAACATTTTTATTTCTTACTATATTTATTAATCTTTTGTTAGGAGCATTTTATGCTTGAGCGCACTTTTTTTAAGTTTGATCCCGATAAGAACTGATTGATCGCCCTACTTCTAATTAGGAAGATTGATTTTTGAGCCTTTGATATTTACTTTTGTACTCACTGGCTGAAATTCCTTTGACAGACTTAAATACCCGATTGAAACTTGAGAAAGAGTTAAATCCTGTGTCTCGGCATATCTGTGAGACGGTCTTGCGACTGTTGATGATCATTTGACAGGCCCTGCTAACACGGTATTCTCTAATAAATTGGAAGGCTGTTTTTCCAGTTCGATCTTTAAAGTAACGGCAAAATGAATTGGTAGTCATATAAGACAGTTCGGACAGTTCTTTAAGACTGATTTCGTTTGTATAGTTTTTGACAATATAATTTATCACCTTTTGCAGTCGATTTTCATTTTCGGATTCTAGGTTCAGAAGATTAAAGTTTTCTGAAGTCAAAGCCCTTGTTTTTTTGATTAGCGCCAAGCGATTCAATATACTGATCAGACGAATCATGCGCTCAGCTCCGTTGGATTCGCATATGCGAATGAGATCTTCAAGCATCAAATAACTTTCCATGGGTTCAAAGATGATACCTTGGCAGGTCTTTTCTAGCAGGGATTTGATATTGGAAAACTCTGGTACATTGTCAACAAATTTATGGATTAATACTGGCTTGAATTTGATGATGATATAATCGACTTCGGATGAGGAATCTTCTACTTCATTTTTAAACAAGTGGGGTACTTTACTCCCCAGAAATACCAATTCATTTTCGTTAAAATATTCAATACTGTCTCCCACAATACGAACACCAGTTCCATTGATGGGATAAAATAATTCGTAGTCTTCATGATAGTGCCAATCCTCTCCAAAATAAGGAATGGTCTTCCGCTCAGAGAAGAAACTTTGATGGTCCTGGGTCTCGGTTATGGAATATTTTAGTCTCACGAAAGTAGTTTTATTAAAAGTATAAAAAAATGATATAATTCTTTTAGGTATGACTCTAACTAAAAATACAATGAGCATATCATTTTGGGATAATTGCTTTTAGAATGAATTGTTAGGTTAATAAAACTATAGCATTAAAGTCTAAAACTGAAACAGTGGTTATCGGATTAAAAACAGAAATTATCAGGATAGATTACCTAAATTTTTCCTTTTCTGACCATTAGTTATATTTCCATCTGATCCCAAAGAAAAATCTTATGCCTTGGTTGGAGGTGTAAACATAGGTTGGGTCAAAAGTCAAGGCATAGGGATTGCTTGGAGTTGGAAGTGCATTTCCGGATTGGTCAAAGACCACCTGTCGATCAAAGGGATCAAAAGGCCGGGTGATACTGTTTGATGGTGGGACAAAGTTTAAAATATTTTTAACGCCACCATAGTATTCAATGGTGTTGTTCCAAGTTTTGGTGAGTTGTACATTGAGAATGCTAAAGGGATCGGAATAGGAAGGTCTGGGGTCAAGATTCCCCAACGTAGGCAATCTTAGTGCTCCTGTATTGGTTCCTGTAAAATCGAGGGTTAGATCATTGGCAATCCATTTTTTTTCAACTTTCCATACCCCTTGGAATCGTTCGGTGAGGAAGGGTACCGTTTTGATCCCATTCTCCTCCACATAAGTATCGATATAGGTGGCTCCAACATTGATTCTAAGCCCTCCCTGCGCGAATAGATTTATATTAAGTGAAATACCATTGGAGGTTGATTTTCCAGTCAGGTTGTCGTAAATAATTTTATTAGGATCTGTTTCGTAGTCAGGAATGATTTTATTGGAAAAATGGGTGGTAAACAAACTAAAGTCAAAGTCGATGATTGCCCCTTTTCTCAGGTAAAATTTTTGAACAAAATTCATGTTGGCATTCCACGATCTTTCAGGATTCAAATCGTCCAAAAAAACCACTTTACGCGCCCCTGTCAGTGCGGCATGGTCTTCCGTAAAAACCTGAGCAACACGATATCCCGTTCCGGCACTTAGTCTTAGGATAGAGCTTTTATCACTGTTATTGATTTTGTAGTTGATCCGAGGTGTCAGGATGTCTCCGTGAATGGAATTATGGTCATATCGAATTCCCAAAAGCAAAGTGTTATAGGGGTTGATTTGGGTTTGATTTTGAATGAATAAACCGGGCAAATGGGTTATGGATGCCATGTTTTGTGAAGAAAAATCATTAAATGTGGCTGTTGTATTATCGTCATAAAAGGTAAATCTGTAGGCCAGACCCATCAGTAGTTCATGCTTTGCAATGTTTTTATTCCAAACCATTTGACCAAAACCTATGGTCTGATCGGCTTTTAATAATATTTTTCCATAGGCCGAATTTTGATTGTGATCGTTGAAACTGTATTGGAATGAAAGATTTTTGTTGAATTGATACTTTCCAAAAAATTCAAATCTCCTCGTAAAGATGCTTTCCCCATAAAGTTCTTCTCCTCCTCTGTGTTTGGGCAACCATCCCATTTGTCCTCCCCAACGGTCTTCGTATACAAAACGCGTGGCGATTGAAAATTTATTGCCAATGGTAAACTTATTAAAAATCGAAATCCGGTCTTGAAGGGTTAAGTCAGTTAATCCGTCTTTGTTATTATCGATGGGATTGGAATAGTTAAAATAATTGACTCCCAATATTGCTGAGGTTTTATCGGACAGTTGGTATTTATAGGCCAAATCGGTATTGACTTCACCCCAACCGGAAAAAAAAGAGTCTACCGAAAGCTTTGAAGTGTTTTCGGGTAATTTGGTGATCAAATTGATGACTCCTGCAACGGCTTCAGATCCGTAAAGTGTTGAGGCGGGTCCCTTAATGACCTCAATCCTTTCAATTAGGGCTTGGGGGATTCCAGAGAAGCCATATACGGTGGATAGACCACTGACAATGGGAAAACCATCAATCAAAACCATGGTGTAGCTCCCTTCTTGGCCGTTGATGTTGACTGATCCTGTACTGCAAATACTGCAGTTCAGTTGGGAACGGACACCATTAATATTTTCTAGTGCATCAAAAATCGAGGCGGTCGGATTGGCTTTAAAAAAACTTTGTCCATAAACCTCTACCGGTACAGGACTATCGCGTTTGGATACGGCTTTTAGGGTACCAGAAACTACAATTTCTTCTAAAGCCTCTTCCAACTCCAATTCAATAGTTCCCAAGTCAGTACTTTCCGAATTTATTTTTTTGATCTGTGTTTTATAGCCTAAAAAAGAGATAACTAGTTTAGGGTTTTTTATATTTGAAAATGATAGCGTGAATTGGCCTTCTATATCGGTAGAAGTACCGGTGTTGGAATTCTCAATGTAAACGGAAGCTGATGTTAGAGGTTGACCCTGAGATAATACCGTTCCCGTTACCCTAAAGTCTTGAGATTGACTCAACTGAAATGCCAATAAAAAAAGTAGTAAGTTGAAACGCACCAAAAAGTTTTATACCGCAAAACTAATTTATTAGTTTTGTACTGCAAAACACTTTAATGAAAAAAACAATAGAGAAGGAGAATTACCTGAAGACCATCTACAAGATGGAGGAAAAAGAACAATCGGTTACGGTCACTTCTCTCAGCCAATATTTCGGTGTCAGTAAATCAACGGTTTCCAATATGATCAAGAAATTGGTCTATATGGATTTGGTAGATACCAAGCCCTACCAACCGATACTTCTCACTTCCTTGGGCAGAGAAAAAGCGACAGAAATCATCCACAAGCATCGATTGATCGAACTCTATTTGGTTGAGAAAATGAATTTTGATTTGGACGAGGTTCATGACATTGCCGAGGAGGTGGAGCACATTAAAAACACCAAATTTTTTAAACGAATTCAAGAGATTTTGGGAGATTGTGATATTGATCCACACGGATCCGTTATCCCTAAACAAGATTATTAGTTGATCATCTTTTTCAAGAGTTCCTCAGGCCAATTTTGATAAGTAATAGGTCGTAGCCACCTGTAAATCGATCCTGGCCCTACGGCTGTGAATCTGCTGTCAGATGAGGCGGGATAGGGCCCACCGTGTGTCATGGCTGCCGTTACTTCAACCCCGGTGGGAACGTCATTAAAAAGCAAGCGCCCTACCTTGGATTTAAACGCCTGAATCAAGGGATGGATGCTGTCATAATGGGTTGCGGGTGCAAAAATGGATCCGGTCAACTGCCCCTTTAAATGGAGTATGAGTTGTTCTAGTTCTTTAAGATTTTTACATTTTACCACCAAGGAAAAAGGCCCAAAGACTTCTTCCTGAAATTGGGGGTTTGCGATAAATTGCTCTCCTGAAATTATAGAGAGTTTGGGCTTGACAAATTGATCGTCCCATTGGTCTTTATGGGCAAGAATTTCGATGGTTTTTTCTAGGCGGTTTATTTTATCACTCTGTCGGACATAGTTTTTTTTCAATTCAGGGTGAATCATACATTTTTGACCTACCCCTTTCAATACCTTGGTCAATTCCTCTATAAAATCTTCGGTAGACGCTCCGTCGATGGTGAGTAGCAGTCCCGGTTGGGTGCAAAATTGCCCAGCTCCTTGCGTAATAGAATGACCAATCTTATCGGCAATTTTTTGACAATCTTTTTTCAAGGCCTCGGGTAGTATGGCAATGGGATTGATACTGCCCATCTCAGCAAAAAAAGGGATGGGTTCTTCTCGATTAAAAACGGTTTTTTGCAAGGCACTTCCTCCCGAAAAACTTCCAGTAAATCCCACGGCTTTGATTTTTGGATGTCTGACCAAATCATGAGACAGTTGGTATGATTTTGCATTGAGGTTGGAAAATACCCCATTGGGCATTCCAGTTTTTTGAGCCGCTCTAATGACTGCAGTAGCTACTACTGCTCCGGTTCCACTGTGCAAGGGATGAGACTTTACAATAACGGGACAACCCACGGCCAAGGCACTGGCGGTATCACCTCCAGCAGTAGAATAGGCCAAGGGGAAATTACTGGCGCCAAAAACAGCAATGGGTCCCAGGGGTATGTGGGTTTTGGTTAAAGTTGGTTTGGGTTTGGGACTTCTGTCTGGTAAAGCGGGTTCTGTGATGTTGTTCCTCCAATCTTCGGTTTCAATTGTTTTGGCAAACAACTGAAGTTGAAAAAGGGTTCTGTCCATTTCTCCTGTGGCTCGCTGCTGATCCAAGCCTGTTTCCCGACAATAAATGTCGAGGAGATCGTCGCTGATTTTTAAAATTTCATCACCAATGGCTTTCAAAAAAGAAGCCCTTTGAGCATCCGATAGCTCAAGGTAAATGGGAAAAGCAGCATCTGCCAAAGCCACTGCCTCCTCCAACTCTGTAGTCGTTGCCGATATAAAAAGGGTTTTATTTTCAATATTTTTGAGGGGGTTAAAAGTTCTAAAATGCTCCTCTCCAATACCAGACAATCGATCTCCAATAAAGTTTTTTCCAGTGATTTCCATAGTGCTTTCCAAGGGTTTACTCCATTTCAGGAAACTAAAACAGTATTTTTTTTACAGTCAAAATGAATGGGTCTTTGGGATCAGGATTTATTCTGGTAATTAATTTTTTCATTTTTAAAAATGAGTAGAAAAAGTAAGAAAACTCCCAAGGCAAATAGGGCGGGAAATTTCCAGATCATGTTCCAGTCGTGTCCCCCTTTCTCCAAAATAAAGACATCCGAAATTTTCCCAGCGATCCAAAATCCGATCAGCATTCCTACTCCATAAGTGGCGAGTGTGATCAGACCTTGGGCGGCACTTTTGACTTTTTCGCCAGCTTTGAAGTCGGTGTAAATTTGGCCCGATACAAAGAAAAAATCGTAACATATTCCGTGAAGAAGTATGCCGATGATGAGCATAAAAGTTTTGTCACCCACATCTCCGAAGGCAAACAACATATAGCGAATGACCCAAGCCATCATGCCCACCAAAATGGTATTTTTGAATCCGAAACGCACAAAGAAAACAGGAAGTAAAAGCATGAACAAGACTTCACTGACTTGTCCGAGAGACATTTTTGCTGTGGGGTTATCCATTCCCAATTCTACCAAAAAAGGATTGGCCTGTTGGTAATAAAAGGCCAATGGGATGCAGATCAAAACAGAGGCGATAAAAAACAAAAGAAAGTTGCGATCACTCAATAGCTTCAGTGCGTCCCAACCCAAAGCATTTTTTAAGGAAAAACTTTTTTGATCGTTTCCAAAGGGTGGGGTTTTGGGCAGGGAAAAACTGAAAATTCCCAGAATCAAGGAGGCCAGAGCTACCATTTTAAAAGTATTGGACAAGGCTCCTGCTACAATAGACTCTTGGGCATCCCAACCGAAAACATAACTGATAACAATGCCCGAAATGATCCAGCCAATGGTTCCAAAGGTTCGGATGAAGGGAAATTCGGCAGCGGTGTCTTTCATTTGATTGAAGGAAACCGAATTGACCAAGGCCAAAGTGGGCATATAGAGCAGCATATAGCCAAATACATAGGGATAAAAAACAGAGAAGTCGACTGTTAGTGACATGAGAAATAACAGTCCACTGCCGAGAAGGTGTAAAACACCTAGGATTTTTTCGGCGTTAAAATATCGATCGGCAATCAAGCCAATGAAAACAGGAGCAATGATGGCGCCCCATGATTGAGTGGAAAAGGCCATTGCAATTTGTCCACCGCTGGCGTTGAGGTTGTTCCCCAGGAATGTTCCCAAGGTTACAAACCAGCCGCCCCAAATAAAAAATTGGAGGAACATCATTAATGACAATTGTAATTTGATCGATATTTTCATGAGTTTGGTTTTTGAGAAATCCAATTGTAAATTTTAACGCCCGACAAAAAACACATAGGTTCCGCTATTGAGATTAAATTTTCCTGTTGAAAGCTTTTCTCTGATTTCTGAAATAAGATTTTCATCTCCTCCCAATATAGTAATTTTTTGGGATGCTTTTTTGTTCAATTCGACTTGTGCAACACTCCCTTGCGGTACGGTGATTTTATATCGATAGCCTTGACCCTCCCTGTTCCATTGGGAGAGTATTTTTCCTTGAGGGGCGTTATAGGAAGTAGAGACACTGTCTAGTCCTTTTGGGGTAGAAGGTTTGATAAAAAACCTTTTAAATCCTGGATACTGGGGATCAGGTCTTATCCCTCCCAGCCAGCGGTAAAACCACTCGGTCACTGAACCAAACATGGGATGGGAATTGGAGTAAATATCGTTGCTCTCTTTCCATGTTTCCCAAAGGGTGGTTGCTCCTTGTTTCACCATATAACCCCAACCAGGATAATCCGTATTGTTTACTATGCTCATCGTGGTTTGAGGTGACAGGTATTCCGAAATGGCTTCTAGTGCATAAGGGGTTCCGAAAATGCCAGTGGTCAAATGTTGAGCGGGGGCTTTTTGAAGAGCCATTTTTAGAGAGTCTTTTGCCGCATGAATTTCGTCTTCTGGTATGATTTTATGATAGAGAAGAGCGGCGAATAAAGTTTGTCGATTGATGGGGCCTTCGATGCTTTTATTCCAAAAGGCTTCTCGAACTTTTTTAGCTAAATCCAATGCTAGTTGATTGTATTTTGATTGACTCTCTTGATCCTCCATGACAGCGGCAAAAATCTCCATAATTCTGGCGGATTGAAGGTAGTGTAAAGTGCCGATCAATTCCACAGGAACTGGGGCTAAAGATTCGTGGTCGCTCAAACCTTTGTGAACGATTCCCTCGGGATGAATCCGTGCTACTTTGTTCATCCACTGTTTATTAATGGCATACATTTCTTTGATAAAGTCTCGATCATTATAGAAGAGATATAACTGATATTGGGTGATCAAAAAAGCAGATTCCCAACTGATGCCACAATATTGAATACCCACACTGGGTGCGGTGTCAATAAAAGTGGAGTCATTGATGGCATCCACCCAGTCATAGACGGTTTTTTTGTAAAACGAATGCATGTCGAAGTTGTAGATAAAAGAAGCGCTGGTGGCATTGAGGTCACCGCCATATCCAAATTTTTCCCTAGCGGGGCAGTCGGACTGTACCCCTACCAGATTGGCCAAAAAAGTTCTTCTTATGGTTTTTTGAATTTCATTTAACAGGGGAGCGGAGGAGGTGAAATGATTTTTTTGATCGACTGAAGTGTGAATGGAAAGTCCTACGATATCTTCTTTTTTGGGTTTTTCTTTTAATCCATCGATTTCCATGTAGCGGTAGGCATGGTAGGTAAACTCCGGTCTAAACCAAGTGGGTCTTTTATTGCCTATGATATAGCTGTCTGTTTGCCAAGCCACATCGGGAGCCCCTGGCCCACCGATCCCTCTTTTTTTGATTTGACCGATCACAGAGGTCATGGGATTCAAAGTGCCATCTTGGTAAATGCGTTCTCCAAATCTGAAGGTGATTTTGTCTCCTTTTTGACCGCTTAATTTGATGGAGTATGTGCCAGTAAAATTTTCGCCCATATCTATGATCCATTTTCTGTTTTTTGTGGGGTATATTTTTTGAGGATTAATTTTTTTATTGATTTTAATGGGTGGAAAAAAAGCCTTTTGCAGTTTTCCGCCGGGGGGATCGGCTGGTATTGCATTATCCCAGTGAGTATCGTCAAAATCTGCGTGACTCCAAGCTTTTATTTCATTATTTGCATCATAATGAGTTCCCAGATAGACGCTGTTTTTAATGATGGGACCATAGCCGTATTTCCATGAGCTATCGGAAACAATTTCCTCTGTTTTATCATTTGGGTAGGTGATCCTAATTTTTGCAATAAATCTTGGTTTACCTACCGAAAGCCTTTCCCTTAAGTTGATTCTGCCCCACATTTTTAAAGGAAGTGGGTTGTAAAAACCGTTTCCCAAGGTCACCCCCAGGCAGTTTATTCCTCGGGTCAATTGTTGGGTGATGTCGTATTCCTTGTAGTAGATCCTTTTGCTGTAATCGGTCCAAGTGGGATCTAAAATATTGTTTTCTAATTCAAAAGTGTTGATGGTGCTTTTGTAATACCCGGCTGCGGTTATGAAGAGGGTTACTTTTTTGGGAAGTTCATTCAGAGAGAAGGTTTTCCGGAATAGGGGAGCCGGGTCGTCCAGAAAAAAATCTGCATCGGATTGGGGTAAGGTTTTTTTGTCTTGAATCCATTTTGCCTTTTGATTTTGAAAAAAAACATAGCTTTCGCTGACCTTGACCTCTTGGTTGCAACAACAATGAGTCATAATAACCGAAAGAAGAAATACAAGTTTAAGAAACCGCATGGGAAATTGTATTTGATGATTGATTTTTTCTCAATTTAGAGATTTATCAAAGAATACCCAATTTCATAAGTTGGCAGAAAAAAATAATAAATTAAGATATTGTTAAATTTGAGTGTATTATTGTTGAATTCAAAAAATTAGTAAGATGTTGCAGTGTATTTCAGGAATTATTTCAACCAAGTACCCATTTTATGGATTCTTGATGATGGGACTGCTGTTGTCTTGTCGAAGTGAAATCTATTTTGAAGGTGCCTATTGCATTAAAAACGTTGATGTGATTGATCCATTGGAGGGCCTAAAAAAAGGAGTGAATGTTGTTGTCAAAGGGAATAAAATTCTCAGGATCGGTAAGGTTGGAGAGTTAAAGCTGTCTCCAAAAAACGTAATCATTGAGGGTAAAGATAAATACTTAATTCCGGGTTTGTGGGACAGTCATGTCCACTTTTATTTTGATCAGCAACTTGCGCTGCACATGCCAGAGTTGTTTCTGAGTAACGGTATCACCAGTGTTCGAGATACGGGTGGAGCATTTCACTATATGGACAGTATTCGACAAAATGCATTAATGCATCCGAAAACGCATCCAAGAGTAAAAATTGCCGGGCCATTAATCGATGGTAATTTTAATGTATACGACGGATCGGTACTTCCAGAGCTTTCGATTCGGACCAGAGATGTTCGGGAGAGTATTGCTGAAACAGAAAAACTGGTGGTTAAGGGAGTGGATTTTCTTAAGGCTTATGAGATGTTGAGTCCTGAGCAGTTTGAGGCGATTGCTGCTATAGCAGCCCGCGAAAAACTTCGACTGGCCGGTCATGTTCCACTTAGTATGGAAATTACTCATGCCATTTCGCTTGGATTGAACAGCTTGGAACATATAAAAAATCTTGAGTTGGAGGCGGTAAAAAATAGTGATTCCATGCTGTTAGCGCGAAGAGATATGTTGCATAACAAATCCCTTCTTTCGGGCAGGCAACTGCGTGCTAATATTCACAGAGCACAAAAGCAATTTGCTGTTGATCATATCGCCCCCTATACTTACCAAAACATTTTGGATACCATTAAAAAATACAATTCTTATCAGGTTCCTACTTTATCCATTTACAAGGTGCCTATATATAAAATTTTCAGAGAACCTTTCTGGCGCAAAAGCTTTGAACTTCTGCCCAAGACCACCAGGGATCAATGGGAAAAAAGTATATTGGGATCAAACGATAAAATCAATCAGGCCCAAAAAGCTTTTTCGGATTGGATTCAAAAAACTACTGGCGCAATGGCCAAAGCCGAAATTCCACTGATGGCAGGAACCGACACCCCATTGGGGTACTTAACCCCGGGTTTCAGTCTTCATTATGAATTGGAATTGATGGTAGAAAGTGGTTTGACTGAACTTCAAGCCCTGACCACTGCCACCCTTCAGCCGGCCAAATATTTTAGAATGGAAGATTCTCTAGGTCTGGTAAAAAAAGATTATATCGCTGATCTAATTCTACTTAATGAAAATCCGCTAGAGGAAATTGCTCGTACCAGGGATATTTATGCAGTGATCAAAGATGGAAATTTTATTGACAAAGCCCGTTTGGATCAGCTTCAAAAAGAGATATCGGAGGGGCTTTCTGTGTCGGCTTTAGATCAATAAGTCAGGAAGATCCAACCACTGATGATTCTGCTTTGGTCAGGAATGTAGATGTTGTAATAATAGGATCCTCCCGGAAGTCTACTTCCTCTGAAATCACCCTGCCAATCGTTTTGATAGTTGGTTTTTGAGAATACCCTCTGACCATTTCTATTGAAGACCTCGACTATGGCATTGGGGTATTTTTCAATATTCATAATGGTCCAGTAGGATTCTAATCGGTTGGATGAACCGGGAGTTAGAACTTCTGATACCAATATTTCGATATTGGTGTCATCTAAATTTGGGTTGGTTCCATTTTCGATCTCTTCCCCATCCAATATACTGTCACCATCGGTATCCGGGTTGTTGGGATTGGTGTTCCAAGTTTTAATCTCATCGTAATCACTTATTAGATCATCATCAGTATCAGGTTTAAGAGGATCTGTCCCTAATTTTATTTCTTCCCCATCCAACAAACCGTCATCATCAGTATCGGGGTCATTGGGATCCGTTCCCTGCTCTATTTCTTCTTTATCGGTCAATCCATCACCGTCTGAATCTGGATTGAGTGGATTGGTTCCATCTTGTTTCTCCTCTCCGTCATTGATCCCGTCTCCATCTGTATCCGGATTTTTGGGATCCGTTCCATTTTCAATTTCCTCTCCATCGGGGATGCCATCGTTGTCCGTGTCGGGATTTTTAGGATCGGTTCCATTTTTAATTTCTTCTTTATCGGGGATGCCATCGTCGTCATCGTCGGTATCGGTATTGTCTCCTGTACCACTTCCGTCGGTATCGGTATCTTCATCGGGATCTCTTGGGAAATCATCCTCTCCATCGGGGGTTCCGTCTCCATCGGTATCAGAATCTTTAGGGTCGGTTTTATCTTCTTTTTCTTTTCCATCTATTATACCATCATCATCGGTATCGCGATCTTTAGGGTCCGTACCGTCTTCTTTTTCGTCCCCATCGTTAACCCCATCACCGTCAGTATCGGGATCTTTAGGGTCGGTTCCGTTTTCTTTTTCCTCCTCGTCGGGAATGCCATCTCCGTCATCATCCGTATCTTCATCGTCACTGATACCGTCTCCATCCGTATCTTCATCTTTATCAGGATCGTTAGGGAAGTCATCTTCGCCATCTTCAACCCCATCTCCATCTGTATCTAGATCGTTAGGGTCTGTTCCATGTTCTTTTTCTTCTGCATCATCAACACCATCTCCATCAGTATCAGGATTTTTAGGGTCTGTTCCATCTTCTTTTTCTTGACCATCATCAATACCATCACCGTCAGTATCAGGATTTTTAGGGTCAGTACCGTTATCTATTTCATCCTTATCAGAAATACCATCCCCATCATCATCATCATCTGAATTGTCTCCCAATCCATCATTATCTGAATCTGTATTCTCCTCAGGGTCTTTAGGGAATTCGTCCTCACCATCAATTACACCGTCACCGTCAGTATCTGAATCATTGGGGTTAGTTCCATTTTCATTTTCTTCCTTATCTGATATTCCGTCATTATCTGAGTCTTTATTATCAGGGTCATTTGGAAAGTCATCTTCATTATCATTTACACCATCGTCATCAGAGTCGGGATCGTTAGGATCTGTTCCATCTTCTTTCTCATCACCATCATCGACACCATCATTGTCAGAATCAGGATCATTAGGATCTGTTCCGTCTTCCTTTTCCTGACCATCACTTACACCGTCACCGTCTGTATCTGGATTATTAGGGTCTGTACCCTCATTAATTTCATCTTTATCAGATATTCCATCTCCGTCATCATCATCATCGGAATTATCTCCCTCTCCGTCATTATCTGTATCTGTATCTTCATTAGGATCACTAGGGAAATCATCATCTCCATCATCAATACCGTCCCCATCAGAATCAGGATCATTAGGATCTGTACCCTTTTCTTCTTCTTCCCCATCATCAATTCCGTCACCGTCAGTATCTGGATTTTTAGGATCAGTTCCATTTTCATTTTCCTCTTCATCTGAAATGCCATCTCCATCATCATCTGTATCTTCATTATCACTGATACCGTCCCCGTCGGTATCTTCGTCTTTATCAGGATCAGAAGGGAAGTCATCATCGCCATCCTCAACTCCATCACCATCAGAGTCTGGATCGTTGGGGTCTGTACCGTCCTCTTTTTCGTCACCGTCATCGACTCCGTCACCGTCAGAATCGGGATCGTTGGGGTCGGTTCCATCTTCATTTTCTTGATCATCATTGACACCATCACCATCGGTATCGGGATCATTAGGGTCTGTTCCGTTTTCATTTTCCTCTTCGTCGGGAACACCATCTCCGTCATCATCGGTATCGGCATTATCTCCTTCTCCATCATTATCTGTATCGGTGTCTTCGTCGGGATCGTTGGGGAAATCGTCCTCTCCATCATTTACCCCATCACCGTCTGAATCGGGATCGTTGGGATCGGTTCCATTTTCTTCTTCTTCACCGTCATAAATACCATCACCATCGGTATCGGGATCATTGGGGTTGGTTCCGTTTTCATTTTCCTCTTCGTCTGAGATTCCATCACCGTCATCATCAGGGTCTTCATCATCACTGATTCCATCCCCGTCTGTGTCTTTATCTTTGTCTGGATTATTTGGATAATCATCTTCACCATCTTGAATTCCGTCATCATCGGTGTCGGGATCTAAGGGGTCAGTTTCATTATCAACTTCATCTCCATCTTCTATTCCATCATTGTCTGTATCGGGGTCTAGTGGGTCAGTTCCTCTATCCTTTTCCTCACCGTCAGTCAAGCCATCTCCATCAGAATCTGGATCATTAGGATCTGTTCCGTCTTCTTTCTCATCTCCGTCATCAACCTGATCATCATCTGAATCAGAATTATTAGGATCTGTACCATCCTCTTCCTCTTGATCATCATTAACTCCGTCATCATCAGTATCAAGGTCCGGGTCTTCAACCTCTGCCTCAATGAAACTTCTCATAAAAATTGAAACCAAAGCAGATTCACTATCAATAATTCCATCGTTTAATTTATAACTGAAAGAATCGATTTGCTCATTTATTTCAACTAACTCAACTCTTGATGCTATTCTGACAGATGAGCTCCTTTCATTAGATCGATTGGCAGTATTAGAATTTGTACTTGTTGAAACTGAAATATCTGAATTCGTATTTGAGGGGGCAGAGGTTATCGAAGCATTGTGAGACTCCATAAATTCAACACCCTTGTATTCAAAGTCAGCTTCTCCAGTGGAACCAATTGAAATAAAGCCACTAGTTGGAAGAATTGTGACAGAAATAGTAAGACTGTCTCCATCGGGATCATAATCATTGTCTTTAATATTGACAGGATTAATGAGATTACCATTTTGATCAATATATATTATGTCTGCTACTGCTATAGGTGGATCATTAACCGGATTTATATTAATGTTAATGGTTACGGTATTTCCGTCATCAGTTCCATCATTAGCTTTATAACTAAAGGTATCAGTTGTAGTCTCCGATCCATTATGAACATAACTAAATGTACCACTTGAGTTTAGTGTTAATGTTCCATAAGAAGGATTTGCAACTATTATAGCTGTTAAGTCATCTCCTTCAGGGTCAGTATCATTAGCTAGTAGGTTAGATACCCCACCAGTTGTTAACGTAACTGTGCCTGCCTCATCCACATTAAGCGTTTCACTTACAGTAAGCGGTGCATCATTTATAGGATTAATGGTTATAGTAACAGTTACAGTATTTCCATTAATAAACCCGTCATTGGCAGCATAAGTAAATGTATCTGAAGTAGTTTCTGATCCGTTATGTACATAGCTAAATGTTCCATTGCTATTTAAAACTAACGTACCATATGATGGATTTGTTAGCAGAACTGGAGTGATCGGGTCTCCATCCGAATCTGAGTCGTTAGCCAGTACACTTGTAACTCCACCTGTAAGAGTTGTTATAGTAGCTGCTTCATTTACTGTGATTTGATCCGCTACCCCAACTGGAGGTATGGTAAATGTAATAGTTACAGTAGCTGGTGAGCTATAGCTATTACCATCAAAGACTGTATAGGAGAAGGTATCTGTGGTGGGAGTGGAGGTGCCATTATGTGTATAGCTAAATGTACCATTGGCGTTAACAACTGCACTGCCGTAGGTTGGATTAGAAGACAAAGTAGTACTTGCAGTAATTGAAGCTCCTTCAGGATCATAATCATTATCCATTAGGGTTGAACTTCCTACATTGGTTAATGTAACAGTGGCGCTGTAGATTCCCATAAGTGTATCACCAACAGCAATAGGTGCGTCATTAATTGGATTTATGGTAATGGTAATGGTTACGGTATTTCCGTCATCAGTTCCATCATTAGCTTTATAACTAAAAGTATCAGTTGTAGTCTCTGATCCATCATGAACATAGCTAAATGTTCCATTTGGATTTAATGTTAGCGAACCATTAGTGGGAGGGTTTACACCGATTGCCGTTAGGGTGTCTCCTTCAGAGTCGGTGTCATTATCCAGTAGGGTGGATGATCCACTAGCTGTTAGAGTTACAGTACCTGCTTCATCAACATTCAGAGTATCACTAACGGTAAGGGGGATATCGTTAACTGGATTAATGGTTATGGTAATTGTTACAGTATTTCCATCTACTGTTCCATCATTAGCTTTGTAGCTAAAGGTATCAGTAGTGGTATTTGATCCATCATGGACATAGCTAAATGTTCCATTTGGATTTAGTGTCAGAGTACCATTAGTGGGAGAGCTAACACCAATAGCTGTTAAGGAATCACTTTCAGCATCTGTATCATTTGCAAGAAGCGAAGAGGAACTAGTAGTGGTGAGTGATACAGTTCCACCCTCATCTAAAGTAATTGTATCACTAACAGTAAGCGGCACATCATTAATTGGATTTATGGTAATGGTAATGGTTACGGTATTTCCGTCATCAGTTCCATCATTAGCTTTATAACTAAAAGTATCAGTTGTAGTCTCTGATCCATCATGAACATAGCTAAATGTTCCATTTGGATTTAATGTTAGCGAACCATTAGTGGGAGGGTTTACACCGATTGCCGTTAGGGTGTCTCCTTCAGAGTCGGTGTCATTATCCAGTAGGGTGGATGATCCACTAGCTGTTAGAGTTACAGTACCTGCTTCATCAACATTCAGAGTATCACTAACGGTAAGGGGGATATCGTTAACTGGATTAATGGTTATGGTAATTGTTACAGTATTTCCATCTACTGTTCCATCATTAGCTTTGTAGCTAAAGGTATCAGTAGTGGTATTTGATCCATCATGGACATAGCTAAATGTTCCATTTGGATTTAATGTTAGCGTACCGTTAGTGGGAGAGCTTACACCAATAGCTGTTAAGGAATCACTACCACTGTCTATGTCATTTGCAAGAAGCGAAGAGGAACTAGTAGTGGTAAGAGATACTGTTCCACCCTCATTTACAATTATATTATCGACAACAGTAATTGGTGCAACATTATTTATATTAATGTTAATGGTTACGGTATTTCCGTCATCAGTTCCATCATTAGCTTTATAACTAAAGGTATCAGTTGTAGTCTCCGATCCATTATGAACATAACTAAATGTACCACTTGAGTTTAGT